>JACXTT010000294.1_pt1 | contig 82669 bp, 71 predicted proteins | sample 9270951 | NCBI WGS metagenome assembly JACXTT01 (sample SAMN15532306, study PRJNA645909) | rock metagenome | isolation source: weathered quartz diorite | place: Puerto Rico | collected 2017-06-21 | reverse complement strand
GGGCCTGTAGCTCAGTCCGGATAGAGCAGGAGTTTCCTAAACTCAAGGTCGCAGGTTCAAGTCCTGCCAGGCCCACCAGGCCGCGAGACGAGGGTTCGGCGATGGCGACGGTGAAGATAACGAAGAAACAGATGGCGCAGGACGAGTTCCTCGAGGGGGTCTTCGACCTCGGAGAATGGCTCGAGATCCACTGGAGGCGCGTCGCGATCGGTCTCGGAGCCGCGGTCGCGGTCGTTCTCGCCGGGGTCAAATGGAACGGTGTGCGCGAGCGCTCGTCCGACGAAGCGAACCGCCTGCTCAGCTCCGGCATCGCCGCGTACTCTCCGCCAGCGGGCGCCGACGGGAAGCCGGGCGCCCCTCGCTATGCCGAGGCTCTGCCCCTCTTCGAGCAGGCCGAGAAGGAAGGCGGGACGAAGCACGTCGCCGAGATCGCCCGATTGTTCCGCGCCCGCACGCTGCTCGCCCTCGGGCGCGGCTCGGAGGCGACGCCGATCCTCGAAGGGCTGATGGGCAGCGGGCACGAGGGGCTTGCGGCGGAAGCGAAGGTGTCGCTCGCGGAGGCGGTCGAGACGGCCGGGAACCCCGAGCGCGCCGCGACGCTCCTCCAAGAGGTCGCCTCGGCGACGAAGGGCTCGTTCCCTCCGGACGCCGCGCTTCTGATGCTCGCGGATTTGCGCGAGCGCCAAGGGAAGAAGGATCAGGCGAAGAAGGCCTACGACGACCTCGTCGCGCGGTTCCCTCAGAGCGTCTTCGCCTCCGAAGCTCGCCAGAGGACGAACCAGCCTGCCGGTGCGGCCCGCTAGGGATCGAGCGAGATCAGAAGGGGATGTCGTCTTCGGCGATTCCGCCGGAGGGTTCGCTCATGTCCTCGGCCGGTGCGGATCCCGGGGCGGCCGCGCGATCGTCGGGACGGCCCAGAAGCTGCAGCCGCTGCGCGCGGACTTCGGTCGTGTAGCGCTTGTTCCCGTCCCGGTCGGTCCACTCGCGCGTTTGCAGCGAGCCCTCGACGAAGACCGGACGCCCTTTGCGCAGGTACTCGCCGGCAACCTCCGCCTGCTTTCCCCAGACGACGATCCGGTGCCACTCGGTCTTTTCCTTTTTCTCCCCCGAAGGATCGTTCCAGCGATCGGTCGTCGCCATGGTGAAGTTGGCGACCGGCGTGCCGCCCTGGGTGAACCTCACCTCGGGATCGCGTCCGAGATTGCCGAGCAAGATGACTTTGTTGACGCTGGCCATGGTCCTCTCCGTGGAGGAAGCGCCGGAACCCGTGCGGAAAAGCGAGGGGAGCGTAGCACAGGACGATGCGAATCGCGACGCGCGCGCCGCATCGAGAGCGTTAGAATGCGCCGCCCGTTGAACCCATGAGCGACCGCCCCAGCCTCCTCCGAAGCGCCGGATCGATCAGCGTGGCGACGGCGATGAGCCGCGTCCTCGGTCTGATGCGCGAGCAGGTGCAGTCGTACTACTTCGGCGCGGGTTTCGTCACCGACGCCTTCCTCGCCGCGTTCCGGATCCCCAACCTGCTGCGCGATCTGTTCGCGGAGGGGGCCCTCTCCTCGGCGTTCGTGCCGACGTTCACGGCGATCAAGGAGCGCGAGGGGCCGGACACCGCTTGGCGGCTGGCCAATCGATTGTTCACGGTGCTCTTCGTGATCCTCTCGGCCGTCACGCTCGGCATCTTCCTGTTCGCTCCCTGGATCATGCGCGTCTACGCCGCCGGCTTCACCCCCGACAAGCTCGCGCTGGCGGTCACGATGACGCGCATCCTGTCGCCGTTCCTCCTGGCCGTCGCGGTCGCGGCGGTGGCGATGGGGATCCTGAACACCTACGGAACGTTTTTCATCCCCGCGCTGGCCCCCGCGCTCCTGAACGTCGCGGCCATCCTCGGCGTCATCCTCCTGAGCCCGCTGTTCATCCGGATCGGTTGGCCGGCCGGATTGTCGCTCGCCGTCGGCGCCATGGTGGGCGGGCTGCTCCAATTCGGCATTCAGATCGTGCCGATGCGGGCGCTGGGCTTTCGATTCCGGCCCGACTGGGCCCCTCGCGACCCGGGCCTCCGGCGGATCGCATGGCTCATGCTGCCCGCGACGATCGGCCAGGCCGCGACGCAGATCAATTTTCTGGTCGATACCTGGCTCGCGTCGCGCTACGGGAACGGGCCGATCACCTGGCTGTCCCTCGCGTTTCGCCTGATTCAGCTTCCGATCGGTCTTTTCGGCGTCGCGCTGGGAATGGCCAACCTCGCCCGCGTCTCGCGCGATGCGGCCCTGGGCGACCGCGCCGGCCTGCTCGCCAACTTCGCCGCGGCTCTCCGGGCGGCGGCCCTCCTGGCGCTTCCGGCAACCGCCGGGCTCGCCGCCCTACGCGTGCCGATCATCCAGGTGATCTTCCAGCACGGTAGGTTCGATCATCTCTCCACCCTGAACACCGCCGCCGCTCTGTTCTGCTACTCGCTCGGCTTGTACGCGTATGCGGTCACGAAAATCCAGGTGCCGACGTTCTATGCGCTGGGCGACACGCGCCTCCCGGTCATCGCATCGACGTCCGCCGTCGCGGCGAAGCTCCTGGCCAACGTGGCCTTCGTCTTCGCGCTACCGAAGCTCGGCGTGAGCCCATTCCTCGGTCTGGCGCTCTCGACCTCCGTCGCGGCATGGACCAATTTCTCGATCCTCGGCTGGGGATTGCGGAGGCGGGCCGGCTCGATCGCGGGCCACGGGGTGGTCCGCGTGACGCTGGCGATGGCGGGGGTCGCCGCCGTCATGGCGGCGGTCTGCGGCGGCGTTCACTTCGGCCTCGTCGCGCTCGCGCCCGGCGGGGGCGTCGCGGGAGACATGGCGCGCTTGGGGCTCGCCGTGCTCGTCGGCGTCGTCGCGGCGGGAGCGGGCGCTCTGCTCTTCCGCGTTCCGGAAGCGAAGGATCTGGCGGCCGCGCTCGCGCGGATGGCGCGTCGCGGGAGACGTGCTTAGAATCCGGGGCCGTGCGCGGCCAGAAGGACTCCCATGATTGAAGTTGAAGGACTCGTCAAGCGCTATGGAGAGCGCGCGGCGCTGAACGGCGTCACGTTCCGCGTCGCGACGGGCGAGATCGTCGGCTTCTTGGGCCCGAACGGGGCGGGCAAGACGACGACCCTTCGCGTGCTCTCGACGTTCCTGACTCAGGACGCGGGTGAAGCGCGAGTCGCCGGGTTCGACGTCGTGCGAAAGCCGATGGAGGTTCGGCGCCGCCTCGGCTACCTCCCCGAGCATCCGCCGCTCGATCTCGATCACACCGTCACCGAATACCTCGGTTTTTGCGCGGCGCTTCGCGGGACGCCGCGTGGGACGCGCCGCGCGGCGATCGGGTCCGTCATCGAGCGCTGCGGGCTCTCCGCCGTCGCTTCGCGATTGATCGGCAATCTGTCCAAGGGCTTCCGCCAGCGCGTGGGCATCGCCCAAGCGCTCGTGCACGGGCCGGAGGTGGTCGTTCTCGACGAGCCGACGATCGGCCTCGACCCTTACCAGATCCGCGAGATCCGGAATCTCATCCGCTCGCTCGCCGGAGACCACACCGTCCTGCTCAGCAGCCACATCCTCCCCGAGGTCGCGATGACCTGCTCCCGCGTCGTGGTCATCCACAACGGCCGGGTCGCCGCCGATGTCCCGGTCGATGCGACGGCTGCGGGAGCGGGCCTCGAGGAGACCTTCCTCCGTGTGACGTCGATCGATCCCGGGGGCGCCGAGGAGATCTCCGCGTGAGCCGCATCCTCGCCTTGATCGCGCGCGAGATCCGCTCGCAAGTCTTCTCCCCGATCGCTTGGATCGTCTGGACGCTCTTCTTGTTCCTCGCGGGCTGGTTCTTCTTCAGCCTCGTCTATCAATTCTCGGCGATGGTCGAGAACGCGGCCGGCTATGCGGAGATGATGCAGAATCCGGAGATCGTCGACCGCCTCAATCTGAACGAGCTGGTGATCTCGGGGCTGTTCGGCAATTTTCTCATCCTGTTCGTCTTCCTCATCCCGGTTCTCACCATGCGCAGCTTCGCCGAAGAGCGAAAGCAGGGAACGGACGAGCTGCTCCTGACCGCTCCCGTGACGCCGGGCCAGCTCGTCGCGGGGAAGTACCTTGGCCAGCTCGCGATCACCGCCGTGCTCGTCGTCGCGGCCGTCTTCTACGTCGGCGTGATCCTGCACTACGGCGATCCCGAGAAGGGACCGATCGCCACCGGCCTCTTGGGGCTGTTCCTCGCCGTCTCCGCGCTGACGTCGATCGGATTCGCCGTGTCGACGGTCACGAAGAGTCAGGTCGTCGCCGCGGTCTCCGCCTTCGTTCTCTTTCTGATGCTCTTCGTCGTGGATTGGCCCGCGGACTCCACGGAAGGCGTCGCACGCACGCTGCTCAAGGCGCTGTCCCTTCCCGCGCACTTCGAGGGGTTCTCGAAGGGAAACGTCGCCTCGGTCGACGTGGCCTACTTCGTCTCCCTGGCAGCGGCCGGGCTCTTCGCGGCCCGAACGGCGATCGCCTCCCAGCGCTGGAGATAGGCGATGAAGGAGGCTCTCAAGCTCGCCGGCTACGCGGGGCTCGTGCTCCTCCTGTTCGGCCTCCTCTCCTTCGCGTTCTCCGGGACCTTCGACCTCTGGACCGCCGTCCACTTGACCGGCGGCTTGATTCTCGTCCTCACGTCCCTCGCGGCCAATCTCGGGAGCGTGCTCCGTACGGTCGCGGCGCGCGGGACGCGCCAGCGGGCGCAGGCCGTCACCGGAACCATCGTGTTCGTCGCGCTCCTCGCCGTGCTCAACGTCTTCGCCGCACGGTTCCCCAAAACGTGGGACGTCACCGAATCCAAGGTCTACACGCTCGGCGAGAAGACCCTCGCCATCCTGAGCCATCTCGACAAGCCGGTGGAGCTCGTGGCGTTCGCCTCATCCTCCGACCGTGGCCACGGCGGCCTCGACGAGCTCTTGCGCCGCTACGCCGACCGGAGCCGCAACCTGACCTACCGGTTCATCGACCCGGAGAGAGATCCGCAGATCGCCGATCAGTTCGGAGTCACCCGTCAAGGTGTTCTGGCCGCGAAGTGCGGGGACGAGAAAGCGCAGTCGAGCGGAGGGGCGACGGGGCAGTTCGGGGAAGGGGAGGTCACGAGCCTCATCCTGAAGGTCGCGCGCCCCGGCGGAAAGCGGCTCTACGCGCTCACGGGGCACGGCGAGCCCGAGGTGTCCGACGTCGAAACGGCCGACGGTCTGGGCGGCGTGGCGGCCGCGCTCAAGGACGACAACATCGAGATTCGACCCCTGTTCCTCGCCACCGCGGAGAGCGTGCCCGACGACGCGGCGGCCGTCATCCTCGCGGGACCGGTGAAGCCGTTGATCCCCCACGAGATCGATGCGTTGCGGGCCTACCTCGCGAAGGGGGGACGGTTGTTCGCGATGGTCAATCCCGGCGCGGATACCGGGCTCGGTCCGATGCTCGCCGACTATCGGCTCGCACTGGACGACGACATGATCGTCGACAAGGAGGAGATCGCCTTCCTGGGCGCCCGGCTCGGGCTCGATCCGCTGGTCGAGGATTTCCCGCCGCATCCGATCACCAGGGGATTCAAGCAAAAGATCCGTCTCTCGCAGGCGCGGTCGATCACGATCAAGGTCGAGGGGGGCCTTCCCGGCGTGGTCGCGCAGCCGCTGGCCCGCACGCACGAATCGGCTTGGGGCGAGGCCGGCTGGAAGGAGATGCTGGCCACCGGCCGCGTCAAGAAGGACGCGGGGGATGCGGCCGGCCCGCTGCTCGTCGCCGCGGCGTCGACCGCGAAGATCGCGGGCGACGGGAAGGCCTCCGGCGAGACTCGCCAGCGTGAGGCGCGCCTCGTGCTGTTCGGCGATTCCGACTGGGTGACGAACGGAAACCTCGGCGCTTTCTTCAATCGCGAGATGCTGATCAACGCCGTCCACTGGCTGACCGGCAGCGAAGATCTCATCGTCGGCCCGCCGAAGACGCTCCGGGCATCGCGCCTGAACATGACCACAGCCGATCAGCGCAACCTCTTTCGCCTCGGCGTCCTGCTGCTTCCGGAGGTGCTGCTCATCGGCGGGATCGTCGCTTGGCTCCGCCGGAAGTCGCTGTGAGCCTTCGCGGGCTCGTCGCCCTCCTCGTCCTGCTCGCCGTCGCGATCGGCCTCCTCCTCTGGCTCGGGAGGAAGCCAGCCGAGCCGAAGCCCGGCGTCTCCGACGCGCCGCTCGTCCCGGCTTTCAAGGAAGGTGCGGTCCGTGAGATCGACTCGACCTGCGGGGACAACGCGGTCGGCCTCACCCGTGGCCCCTCGAAGGGCTGGCGCCTCACGAAGCCGGTCGATGCGGAAGCCGATCCGCGGCGCGTCCACGACGTGGTGACGGCGATCCAGGACGCGAGAATCCGCAAGGTCATCGTGGAGCAAGGCGCCGGCGGCTCGGCGTTCGGCTTGGATCCGCCGGCGTGCACAGCTCGTCTCGTGCTCGCGGACGGCTCGCCCGACCTCACGGTCCGGCTCGGGCGCGGCTCGCCCGTCGGGAGCGAGCGGTACGCACGGACGGCCGATGGACGCGTGGTCTTCACCGACGGCTCGCTGTACGGTGCCCTCGCTCGTGCCGCCGACTCCTACCGCGAGCGCCGCCTGTTCCCCGTGGAGGCGGACGAGATCACACGCATCGTCTTGGACCGCCCGGATGCGCGCATCGTGCTCGTTTCGGAAGGCGGAGGCTGGCGCCTCGACGCTCCCGTGAGAGACGTCGCCTCGGAGAGCGCTTGCAGTGCCCTGGCTCGCGGCGTCAGCCAGATGCAGGTCACGGATGCCGGAGCGACTCCGATCCCGACGAACGTGCGCTCCGACCGGCGGATCCGCGTCGAGGTGACGACGCGAGGCGGCGGCCTTCCCGCCGCGGCGATCGTCGCGAGCGCGGGAATCGGCGGAAAGCGTGTGGCGTTTCGGGAGGGCGCGACCTCGGCAGGCGTCATCGAGGAATCGGCGGCGACGGAGCTCGAACGCGCTCCGGATACCTACCGCGACACGCACATCGCCTCGTTCTCGCTCCCCGACGTTCGCGCCATCGCGATCGAGCGAGGCGGGGCGACGCTGCGCCTCGAGCGAAAGGCCGAGGGATCGCCATGGACCGGGCTCGACGGCGGCACCTCCTTCCAAGTGGATCCGACGCGCGTGGAGGCGCTTCTCGAGAAGCTGCGGTGGCTCGACGCGGCGGGGTTCACGACGAGTTCCCAGGGCAACCCGGCCACGGGCACGATCGCCGTCCTCGGGGCGTCCGGCGATCTCGCTCGGGTGAGCTGGGGGCCCGCGGCGCCGACGGGCGATTCGAAAGTGGAGAGCGTGTGGGTGACGACCCCCAAGCGACCCGGGGTCGTCTTCCGGGTGCCCGCATCCGGGTTCGGGCCGATTCCTGCCCGGGCCGCCGACCTCGCCCCGGCACCGCCTCCTTCCCCCGCGCCCAAGGCGACCGGAATGCCGTGAAGGTTCTCGTTCAGCGCGTCTCGCGCGCGTCGGTTCGCGTCGGCGGCGCGACCGTCGGCGCGATCGAGCACGGCCTTCTCGTGTTCTTGGGCGTGGAAGCGGGGGACACCCATGACGACACGGACTGGTATGCGACGAAGACGGCGGAGCTGCGGATCTTCCCCGACGACGAGGGGAAGATGAATCGCAGCGTGGAAGAGGCCGGCGGCGCGGTGCTCGTCGTGTCGCAGTTCACGCTGGCCGCATCCACGCGCCGCGGGCGCCGCCCGTCGTTCGCCGGCGCCGCCCCCCCGGAGGTCGCCGAGAAGCTCTACGAGAGCTTCGTCGCCGCCCTTTCCGCGCGCGGCCTTCGGGTCGCGACCGGAGCGTTTCGGGCCATGATGGAGGTCGAGCTGGTCAACGACGGGCCGGTGACGATCCTGCTGGACCCGAAGGACGAGCCGAGGACGTGAAGCACGACGATCAGCTTTCCGCGTGGCTGGCCCACTTGGCCGCGGAGCGCGGTCTGGCGCCGAACAGCCTTGCCGCCTACCGTCGCGATCTCACATCGCTCGCCCGCGCGCTCGGCAGGAAGCCGCTCGTCTCCGCGAATCAGGCGGATCTCCTCCTGGCGCTCCGGAGGATGCGCACCGCTGGGCGCTCCCCGAGATCGGTGGCCCGGTTCCTGGTCGCCGTGCGCGGGTTCTACGGGTGGCTCGCCCACGACGGAGCGATCGACGACAATCCGGCCGCGCGACTCGAGCCTCCCAAGCTCTGGAAGAGTCTGCCCAAGGTTCTCGATGGTCGGGACGTCGCGCGCCTTCTCGAAGCCCCCGATCGATCCGAACCGCGCGGAGCGCGAGATGCGGCGATGCTCGAGCTCTTGTACGCGACCGGCCTGCGAGCCAGCGAGCTGTGCGGGTTGAAACTTCGCGACCTGAGGCTGGACGCCGGTTACATCCAATGCCTCGGCAAGGGAGCGAAGGAGCGCGTCGTGCCGATCGGAGGGGAAGCCCGTGCAGCGCTTCAGGGCTATCTCGCGTCCGCGCGTCCTCGCCTTCTGGCCGGGCGCCGCTCGGACGTCCTGTTCGTGGGGCGCGGCGGCGCGCCCCTCACGCGCCAAGGCTTCTGGAAGCTCATCAAGTCGCATGGCCGCCGGGCGGGGATCGCGGCCTCCCTGTCCCCTCACGTCGTGCGCCACTCGTTCGCCACCCACCTCCTCGAGCACGGGGCCGATCTCCGGGCGGTGCAGATGCTCCTGGGTCACGCGGACATCTCGACGACGCAGATCTACACGCACGTCAACCGGGAGCGCCTGAGACGCCTGTACCGCGATTTTCATCCGCGCGCTTGACACGCCGCGCCGCGCTCGATTATTCCTGGGTCGTGGACGAGGACGCCTTCGAGGAGCCGATCCTGGAGCTCGAGCGCCGCGTCGAATCGCTCTCCGGCATGAGCGACGACGTCGCGACGCAACGCAAGCGCGAGCAGCTCGAGGTGGAGCTCCAAGCGCTACGCGCAAAAGTCTATTCCTCGCTGACGCCCTGGCAAAAGACCTTGGTCGCGCGGCACCCCCGGCGACCGTTCACGCTCGATTACGTTCGCCACCTCATCGAGGGCTTCGTCGAGATTCACGGCGATCGGCGCTACGCCGACGATCCCGCCATCATTGCAGGATTCGGCACGTTTCGGGGCCGGCCCGTGCTTGTCATCGGCCATCAGAAGGGGAGGGACACCAAAGAGAAGATCTTCCGCAACTTCGGCATGCCTCGGCCGGAGGGATACCGCAAGGCGCTGCGCGCGATGCGCCTTGCCGAGAAATACCGGCGACCGATCCTCACCTTCATCGATACCCCCGGCGCCTACCCGGGGATCGGCGCGGAGGAGCGCGGGCAGGCCGAGGCGATCGCATTCAACTTGCGGGAGATGGCGCGGCTCCGGGTTCCCGTGCTCGTGACGGTCACCGGCGAGGGAGGGAGCGGCGGCGCCTTGGCCATCGGCGTGGGCGACCGCGTCAACATGCTCGAGTTCTCCGTCTACTCGGTGATCAGCCCCGAAGGGTGCGCCGCGATTCTCTGGCGCGACGGCTCGCGCTCGCGCGATGCCGCGCGCGCCATGAAGATGACGGCGCCCGACCTCTTGGCGCTCGACATCGCCGACGAGATCGTCCCCGAAGTCACCGGAGGCGCACACGTGGACCCTGCGCGGCAGGCGGGGATTCTCGGCGAGGTGCTCGATCGCCAGCTTGCGGAGCTGGAGCGGGCGACTCCGGACGCCCTCGTCGTCTCCCGCTATGGGCGGTTCCGGCGCATGGGACGGTTCCAGGCGGGAGAGCTCGCGGGCTAGCCGCGGTCCTCCGGCGGGGGACCCTTGATCTCGTTCCAGACGGAATCCAGAGCGTCGAGCCCCGCCTCCTCGATCGCGATGCCGCGCCGCTGAAGCGTCCGCTCGACGGTCGTGAATCGCGCGACGAATTTGGCGTTGGCCGCGGCGAGCGCCTCGTCCGCGTCCACGTCCTTGCGTCGCGCGATCATCGCCAGCGTGAACAGGGCGTCGCCGATCTCCTCGCGAACGGCCTCGCGGTCGCCCGAGGCAAAGGCCGCGCGGAGCTCCCGCGTCTCCTCGGAGAGCTTGGCGAGGGCTTCCTCGTCGCGGCGCCAGTCGAATCCGACCCGCGCCGCCTTCGCCCCGAGCCGCTGTGCTTTCACAAGCGCCGGGAGCGCCGGCGGGATCCCGTCCAGAACGGAGGGCTCGGTCGCGGCCGTGCCCGCCTCCGTCTTCTCTCGCCGCTTGATCTCCTCCCAACGCACGAGGACCTCCGCCGCATCACGCGCCGACTCGTCGCCGAAGACGTGCGGATGGCGGCGGATCATCTTGGCGGCGATCCCGTCGACGACGTCTGAGGCGGAAAAGGCGCCATCCTCGCGGGCGAGGCGCGAGAGGAACACGATCTGAAACAGGAGATCCCCCAATTCCTCGCCCAGGGCCGTCAAGTCCCGGCGGTCGAGCGCATCCACCACCTCGTAGCACTCCTCGACCAAGAAACCGCGCAAGGTCGCGTACGTTTGCTCCCGGTCCCACGGACAACCGCCGGGGTCCCGCAGGCGGTCCATGATCCCCACGAGGTCCTCGAATGTATGGGAGGAGGCCATCGGCTACGCTCCTTGACTCCCCCAGGGGCGGGTTACATGTTTGATGCGCGGGCCGACGTTTTTTTGGCGTTCGGCGCGCCGGCCGTCATTTTGATCGCGCCGAAATTCGGATGGTACCATCGCGCTTAAGCGTCGAGGCGTTCGTGCCGCGGCGAGGAGGCGTGCATGGCCGTGGGAGAGAATCCGGAGGAGCCGGGACAAGACAATCGGAAGCCCAGCATCAAGGTCACCGACAGGCGGCACTTCACACTCGACGGCCAGCGCCGTACCGAAGTCGAGGAAGAGCCGGAGGCGCCACCCCCGACGAAGCCACAGCCGGCGCCGGGGACCGCACGTCGGCCGGACGAGGAGCCGAAATTCGAGCGCCGCCCGTTGGACGAGCCGGAAGGCGTGGACTTCACGATGTTGATCAACGCGATGGCACAGCCGGCGTTGCTCTACCTCGGGGAGATCCCGCACCCGACGACCGGACAGCCGACCTTGGATCTCGAAGGGGCACGAATCCAGATCGACATGCTGGATCTCCTTCGCGTGAAGTGCCGGGGCAACCTGACTCCCCAGGAAGACAACCTCCTGGAGAGTGTCCTGCACCAGCTCAGGATGCGTTACGTCGCGAGGTCCGGAACGACCGGCTGACCCTCGACGGACCTGGCCCTCGGGCCCGCGCGAGCGACGGACGGCCGGACGCGCGGCAGGGGTCGGGGGCCTTCGTGAGGATGAGACAGGCAGGAGCGATCGCCGCGTGCACGGTCGCGCTCGTCGCCTGCGCGTCCCTCCCGAGCGCCTTCGCCGAAGTCGATCATGGCGTGATCCGGCTCGCTCAGCCCGCGAATCACGAAGACAACGAGACGAAACCGTCGAGCGAGCCCGGGCTCCGAACCGAGGCGCGGCGCGGGTTCGACGTCGAAGCGTTCGACAGCCGATTCGAGAGCCTTTGGTTCCAGCGCAAGGCCTACCAAGCCCAGGGCCGCGAGGATGACGCGGCGCGCCAGGCCGATCTCATCCGCGATTTCGTCGCGGAGGAAGGGGTCCGCCGACTCGAGATCCCCGCGGGCGTGCTGCTGCTGGAGGCCCGAGGATGGGAGCGCGAGGGAAGCTACAACAAGGCGCTCGCGGCGCTCGCCCTGGCCGAGTCCCTCGATCCCGGCCGGCCGCAGATCGCGGTCGCCCGCGCCCACGTCCTGTGGGCGAAAGGAGCCGGGACGTTCGCGGCCGGCGCCGAGTTCCTTCGGGCGATCCGAGCGACCGTCGGGCTGGCATTTCGCGATCTGTGCATCGTCAACGGCTTGGCGCTCGTCGCGGTAACGGCGGTTCTGGGCGTGCTGGGCCTCTTCGCGACGTTCATGGCCGTTCGCTATCAGGTCGTGCTCCGGCACGACGTCGAGGAATGGCTGATCCGCGGTCGGCACGAAGCCATCGCCAAGGCCGGCGGCTGGGCGGTGCTGTTCCTCCCGTTCCTCCTGTGGATCGGCGCCGGCTGGGCGGCCATCTACTGGATGACCATCTTCTTCCGGTACATGCGCCGGGGCGAGCGCGCGTTGGCGACGGTGCTCCTTCTCGCGGGTGCTCTCGCGATTCCTGCGTATCGATTCTCCATCGGGCTGTACGGCCTGGCCGCCGATCCGACCGTACGGACGACGATCGCCGCGGCGAATGGAGGCTACGACCCGGACCGGATCGTCAAGATGCGCGAGCTGGTGGACGCCCACGCCGACGATCCGATGTACCGGTTCCTCCTCGCCGGCCTCTACAAGAACGGCCGATATTTCGAAGAAGCGTTCCAGCAGTACAAGCTGGTGCTGGACGCGGCTCCTTCGACCTACCAGGCACGGATCAATCTCGGAAACATCTACTTCGTGCTCGGCCAGTACGGCGAAGCGATCTCGAATTATCGGAAGGCGATCGACATCCGGCCCGACTCCGTGCTCGCCTACTACGACATGTATCTGGCGCAATCGGATTCGTTCAAGCTCAAGGAGGCCGCGGAGTCTCTCGCGGACGCGCGGCGCCTCGACGCGCCGCAGACCGAGCGCCTCCTCACGCTGAGCAGCCGCGAAGGGGGCGGACCCAAGGTCGTCGACGCCGGGATCGACTTCGAGGCGATCTGGCGCGCCACGGTCGAAGGCCGCCGGCTTCGCGAGTGGCTCGAGACCGGGCCGCAGCACCCGCGCTGGTCCCAGGCGCTCTCGGGCCTCGACAACGTGACGAGCTTCGTCGCGCTCTCGGGTCTCCTGGGATGCGGGGTCATGCTGACGCTCTTCCGCGGACGCACTCCCGCCAAGCGCTGCACTCGCTGTGGACGCCCCTTCTGCCCGCACTGCAAATCGGTCCGCGAAGGACACGATTACTGCAGCCAGTGCGTGCATCTCTTCGTCCTGGGCGACGGCTTGGCACCGGAGACCAAGAGCATGAAGCTCTACGAGGTGGAGCGGCACGAAGTCCGCGGACGGCGGGGGCGGAAGCTCGCGTCCCTGGTCCTGCCGGGGGCGGCGCAACTGATGAGCGGGCGCGCGTGGCTCGGAACGGGGCTTCTCGGGCTCTGGCTCCTTGCGTGGCTCGGAGGCTTCCCGAGCACGCTGGCACCGCTCGAGCGCGTGTTCGGGATCGACATCCATCTCGCCGGTTTCCAGCAGCTTCCGGTGCCGGATGTCTACGGGCTGAACGGGGTGATGCTGCTCGCGATACCCTTGGGGGTGCTCGTCTGGCTCGTCGGGAATGTAGCCTCCCGAGAGCTCAGGGGAGCTTGAGATGGCGCTCGAAGGGACCATCAAGGACTTCGGGCTGGCCGATATCCTGCAGCTCATCGGCCTGCAGCGGAAGACCGGTGTGCTTCGCCTCGAAGGGGGCGCCGAAAGCGTCACGGTGAAGTTCCTCGAGGGGGCGATCGTCGGCGCCGACACCTCGCGCAACGAGCTCGAGGGCCTCCTCGGCTCGGTTCTGGTTCGAACCGGGCGGATCACGGAAGCCCAGCTCAGGGAAACGCTCCAGATCCAAAAGAGCACGTTGCGGCGCGTGGGATACATTCTCGTCAAGCAAGGGTTCATCTCCGACGTGGACCTCGAAGAGGCGCTCCGCATCCAAGTGACGCAGATCGTCTTCAGGCTCTTCCGCTGGAGGGACGGCAGATACCAGTTCACGGCGATGGACAACGTGGAGTACGACCGCGAGCACTTCCGTCCTTTGTCGGCCGAGACGATCCTGATGGAAGGCGCGCGGATGATCGACGAGTGGCCGATCCTGGAGCGCCGGATCAAGTCCCCCTCGATGGTCTTTCGCAAGACGTCGTCGGGAGAAAGGCTCGACGTGCCGGTGGCCTCGCTCCTCGACGCGGACATCGACTTCGGCTTCCACGATTCCCCGCGGAGCGGCGCGCGCGGAGAGGACGAGGTTCGGCTGTCCCCGGAGGAGCGGGACGTGCTTCACATGGTGGATGGGAGCTCGGCGGTCCAGGAGATCGTCGACACGAGCGCCCTTTCCGAGTTCGACATCTACCGGGTTCTCGTCGAGCTGTCGAACCGCCATCTCATCGAGGAGGTCGTCATCGCGGCGGCCGGGATCTCGCCCCGCGACGACCGTCGAATCCGGTGGGCGTCCGCTTTCCTCCAAGTGCTCGTGATCGCCGGCGCGCTCACGGGAATCTCCACGGTCGGGACGAATCCGTTCACGCCCTGGAGATTGGCGGGGAGCAGCCACGAGACCGCGCTCTTGAAGACGTACGCCAGCCGCAACCGGATCGAGCGCGTCGAGCAGGCGATCCAGGCGTACTACCTCGACCGCGGCTCGATGCCCGAGAACCTGGAGAGCGTATGCGCCGGGGGGTACCTCGCGCGAGCGGACCTCTACGACCCCTGGGGGCACCTCTACGCCTATAGGCTCGACGCGTCGTCGTTCCAAGTCGTCGGACGCGCTCCCGAACCGGGTGCCGGAGAAGTCGCGATCCGGCATCCGTTCAGCACGTCCCAGCGCATGGTCTTGCAGGGCGGGGCGGCCGATCAGGCCGGCGCCGCCCGTCCTTGACAGTCCCCGAAGCGGGTCCTAACAACCGGGCGTTCGCCGATCGGGGGCTCGCGCTCCCCGGCGGAAAGGAGCGTCCGTGAGCAAGATCATCGGAATCGATCTCGGAACGACGAATTCGGTCGTAGCGATCATGGAGGGGGGCAAGCCCGCCGTCATCACCAATGCGGAAGGGAGTCGATTGACACCCTCCGTCGTCGCGGTGACCGACAAAGGGGAGCGACTCGTCGGACAGGTCGCGAAGCGGCAGGCCATCACCAATCCCTCGAACACGATCTACTCGATCAAGCGATTCATGGGACGGAAGTTCGCCGAGGTCCAGGCGGACGCCAAGCTGGTTCCTTACCACATCGAGGCGGCCGACAACGGCGACCTTCGCGTCAGGGTTCAGGACAAGAAGTTCTCCCCCCCGGAGATCTCGGCGATGGTCCTCCGGAAGCTCAAGGAGGCGGCCGAGTCCCACCTGGGAGAGACCGTGACCCGGGCGGTGATCACGGTCCCGGCCTATTTCAACGACGCGCAGCGCCAGGCCACGAAGGACGCCGGCCAAATCGCCGGCCTGACGGTCGAGCGCATCGTCAACGAGCCGACCGCCGCCGCGCTCGCCTACGGGCTCGACAAGAAGAAGGACGAGACGATCGCCGTGTTCGACTTCGGCGGCGGCACGTTCGACATCTCGATTCTCGAGGTGGGGGAAGGGGTCGTCGAGGTCAAGTCCACCAACGGCGACACCCACCTGGGCGGGGACGACATCGACCATACCCTGATGGAATGGCTCATCGCGGAATTCAAGAAGGACCAGGGAATCGACCTCGGGAAGGACAAAATGGCCCTCCAACGGCTCAAGGAGGCCGCCGAGAAGGCCAAGTGCGAGCTGTCGTCCGTGACGGAGACCGAGGTCAACTTGCCGTTCATCACGGCGGACGCCAGCGGGCCCAAGCACATGCAGATCAAGCTCAACCGAGCGAAGTTCGAACAGCTGGTCGAGCCCATCCTCAAGAAGACGCTGGGCCCCTGCGAGAGGGCCCTCAAGGACGCGGCGATCGGCACCGGCGAGATCGACGAGGTCGTACTCGTCGGAGGATCCACGCGCATCCCGAAAGTTCAGGAGATGGTCCGCTCCTTCTTCGGAAAGGAGCCCCACAAGGGCGTCAATCCCGACGAGGTCGTGGCGATCGGCGCCGCCGTTCAGGCGGGCGTGCTCGCCGGCGACGTGAAGGACCTGCTCCTCTTGGACGTCACCCCGCTCTCTCTCGGCATCGAGACGCTGGGAGGCGTGTTCACAAAGCTCATCACCCGCAACACGACGATCCCGGCGCGAAAGAGCGAGGTGTTCTCGACCGCCGCCGACGGGCAGACGAGCGTCGAGGTCCACGTGCTCCAAGGAGAGCGCGAGCTGGCACGCGACAACAAGACGCTCGGCCGATTCCACCTGGACGGCATCCCGGCCGCGCCGCGAGGCGTGCCGAAGATCGAGGTCGCGTTCGACATCGACGCCAACGGAATCGTGCACGTCGCCGCCAAGGACCTGGGCACCGGCAAGGAACAGAAGATCACCATCACGGCCTCGTCCGGCCTCTCCAAGGAAGACGTCGAGAAGATGGTCCGGGAGGCCGAATCCCACGCGGCGGAGGACAAGCAGCAGCGTGAGGCGATCGATGCCAGGAACCACGCCGATCAGCTCGTCTACCAAACGGAGAAGGAGCTGACGGAAGCGTCGGGCAAGGTCGGAGAGACCGAGCAGGCCGCGATGCGCTCGGCGATCGAGGCCGCGAAATCGGCCTTGGCCGGCGGTGACGCCGGGGCGATCCGCAATGCGGCAGAGGCCCTTGAGCGCGAGCGGATGAAGTTCGGCGAGGCCGTGTACCGGGCCGCGGCAGCCTCGGGGGCGGCGGCCCCGGGAGCCGCCGGCTCCGGCGGGCCCGGCGCCAAACCGGCCGACGACGTGATCGACGCCGAGGTGGTCGACTCCGACGGCCGCAAGAACTGAAGCCGAGAGCCGAGAGGACTTGCTAGACTCTTCCGGCCGCCCCGCGGCGGGCCGGAGGACCTCCATGGCGCAAACGGATTGGGATCCGCTCAAGGACCTGGTCGGCATCCAGGAGCGGATGAACAAGCTCTTCGAGAGCGCTCTGGCGCGCACCAACTTCGACGCGGAAGGGGGCGTCGGCGCGTGGACGCCGGTCGCCGACGTCTACGAGGGCGCGGAGACCATGGTGTTCTGCCTCGAGCTCCCGGGCCTGTCCCAGTCCGACATCGACGTCCGGCTCGAAGACGACGAGCTCGTCGTCCGCGGCGAGCGGCAGATGGATCGAGGCGCGCCGGGCGAGCAGTTCCACCGCATCGAGCGCTCGTACGGTAAGTTCGTCCGGCGGTTCCCGCTTCGTTCGCACATCGACCCCGCCTCCGTGGCCGCCGCCTATCAGGACGGCGTGCTCGTCATCACGCTCGCGAAGAGGGATGACGCGCAGAAGAAACCCATCCGCGTCGCGATCCGCTGACGCCGCGGACCCAACTGATATACTCGTCGTGATCCGGGGAACCGATGGAAGACGAACGCGTACAGACCCGCGGCGGATCGGAATCCCTCAAGAAATACCTCAAGGAGATCTCGCGGCTCCCCCGGATCACCGCCGAGGAGGAGCGGGTCCTCGGCAGGAAGATCCAGCGGGGGGACCAAAAGGCCCTGCGACGCCTCGTCGAGGCCAACCTGAGGTTCGTCGTGTCCTACGCCAAGCGCTACCGCGGGTGCGGCATGTCGTTTCTCGACCTGATCAACGAGGGGAACATCGGGCTGATCGAGGCGGCCAAGCGGTACGACGCGACGAAGAACGTCAAGTTCATCACCTACGCGGTCTGGTGGGTGCGGCAGGCGATCATCCACGCCCTGTCGGATCAGAGCGGCGCCTTCCGCCTCCCGCAAAAGCAGGCCAACCTTCTCTACCGGATCGGCAAGGCCCAAAACGTGCTGCGGAACGAGCTCGAGCGCGCGCCCACGGCACAGGAAGTCGCCAGCCGAATCGATGCGTCGCTCGACGAGGTGACCACCCTCCTTCAGGTCGCCAACGACAACGTCTCGCTGTCGGCGGTCATCGACGAGGAGCACGAGTTCCACCTCTCCGACAAGCTGGAGCAAGAGACCATTCCCGCCGCCGACTTCGTCTTTCTCAGACAGTCGTTGCGGCGGCACATCCGCGCGGCGCTCGGCGAGCTGGTCGAAAAGGAGGAGATGGTCCTGCGACTTCGCTTCGGCCTGGACGGCTCGGATCCCAAGACGCTCAAGGAGATCGGCGAGATGATGAACCTCTCGCGCGAGCGAATCCGCCAGATCGAGGCGCAGGCCCTGGAGAAGCTGAACCGTTCCCAGAAGTGCCAGCAGCTGCGCGGTTACCTCAACTGACATGAGCGATCCCTGTCCAATCTGCGGCGGGACCGGATTCGAGATCCGGGACGATGCGGGCGTCGCGGTGTCGGTGCGCTGCTCGTGCAGCCACAAGGATCGGGCGGACCGGATCCTGCGCGCGGCGCAGATCCCGCGGCGGTACGAAGAGTGCACGCTCGAGAACTTCGACGTGCTCACGAGCGATCTCCAGTTCGCCCTTGCCTGCGCGCGGGATTGGTTCGAGCGATGGCCGCTCAACGTCGACGTTGGGCTGATGTTTGCCGGCCCGCCGGGGACCGGCAAGACCCATCTGGCGGTGGCGCTGCTGCGCGAGCTGGCGAGCCGGAAGGGGACGCGCGTGGTCTTCGCGGAGCAGCGCGAGCTGCTCAAGGACCTCCAAGCGAGCTTCGACGGAGGGGTCGGTGCGAGGGAGTCCGAGGTGCTGGCACCGGTCCTGGAAGCGGAGGTCCTGCTTCTCGACGACCTCGGCGCGGGACGCACGTCGGCCTGGGCCCAGGACGTCATGCACGACGTGCTCGCTCACCGCTACAACCGCAAGCTGCCGACGCTCATGACGACGAACCGCGCGATGGGGGACGAGGACGATGGCGGCTCTCGCTCGGAGGTGCCGACCCTCCGGGATCGGCTCGGCGATGCGCTGATGTCTCGCATCTACGAGATGTGCCGGATCGTCGCCGTCAACGGCACGGACTACAGGCGGAGCATTCGGCATGCCCGCCACCATTTTTGAGGACCGATCGCCCGATGCCGCAGAACGAGTTCTCCCACCTGACCTACGAGGCGACCGAGCGTGTCGCCTGGATCACGATCAACCGTCCTGACAAGCTGAACGCCCTGAACCGCGCGACGGTCGCCGAGATCGGCGCGGCCGCGACCCGGGCGGCGGGCGATCCGTCCGTCGGCGTGATCGTCGTCACCGGAGCGGGCGACAGGTCCTTCGTCGCGGGAGCCGACATCGCGGAGATGGCGGCCCTCGACGCCGAAGGCGCGCAGCGGTTCTCCCGCGAGCTGATGGCGAGCTTCGGGGCCCTCGAGGAGGCGGGCAAGCCCGTGATCGCGGCCGTCAACGGCTTCGCGCTCGGCGGAGGATGCGAGCTCGCCTTGGCGTGCCACGTCCGGATCGCCTCCGATTCCGCCCGGTTCGGTCAACCGGAAGTCGGGCTCGGCCTCATTCCCGGGGCCGGCGGCACGCAGCGCCTCCAGCGGCTCGTCGGACGCGGCCGTGCGCTCGATCTCATCCTGAGCGGCGAGGCGATCGACGCCGCCGAGGCGCTCCGCATCGGCCTGGTCGAGCGGGTGGTTCCGGGCGCGGAGCTCCGCGCCACCGTGACCGCCTACGCCGGAAAGCTCCTGGCGAAGAGCCCGAAGGCTCTCGCGCGAGCTCTCGACGCGGTGCTCGCCGGCGGCGAGGTGGCGCTTCCGGAGGCGCTCGAGCTCGAAGCCGCGATGTTCGGGCTGTGCTTTGCGACCGAGGACATGCGCGAGGGGACGCGCGCCTTCGTGGAGAAGCGGAAGCCGAAGTTCTCCGGCCGCTAGGCGCCATGCAGCGCATCCGCCTGCTTCGCATCCTCATCCCGATCCTTCTCCTCGGATTCCTCGTCGCGGTGGGATTCACGGTCCGCTCGCGCCCCCATCGCGGCAGGATGACGGTGGAGCCGGCGACGGACCAGGGCGCGCGGATGGAGGGGTTCCGGTTCAGCGATCTCGTCGGCGGACGGAGGCGGCTTCTGGTTCAAGCTCGCGTCGGGCGCGTCGCCGACGACGGCGCTTTCGACGTCGAGGACGTCGAGCGCTTCGAGGTCGACCGCGAGGGCCAGTCGCCCCTTCTGTTGACCGCGACCCGCGGCGCGGGAACGGGCGCCCAGGGAAAGCGGGTCGTGCGCCTCGACGGCGGCGTCACGCTTCACGACGACACGAACGGTCTGGATCTCGCCATTCCGAGCGTCGAGGTCGATCAGATCGCGGGAACCGTCCGGTCGATCGGGCAGGTGCACGTCGACAACGCATCGTGGAAGGGGACGGCGGAAGCGATCGTCTACAGCCTCACGGGAGATCCGACGCAGATTACGACCTTGACCTTGAACGGCCCCGAATCGGCGACGCTGACCGCCAACCGCGCGTCGATCCCGGCGGGATCGAAGATCATCACGCTGATGGGGGACGTGCTCGCCTCTCAGGGAGGGATGTCGATGCGCGCCGACAACGTCGTCGCGGTGCGACGCGAGGACGGACGTCTCGAGAGCGTCACCGCGACCCCCGAGGTCACCGGGACCGCTGCGGCGCTGGGAGGAGGCGCGGCGGGATTCGTCGCTCATGAGGTGAAGGGAACGTGGAGCACGACCGGCAAGATCGAGAGCCTCGTCTTGAGCGGCGGCGCCAGCCTTCGTCACGAGCGAGGCACCCTGGCCGCCGAGCGCATCGAGGCCAAGGCGATCGACCCTCCCGGCACGTTCGTGGTCGACGCGTCGTCCGAGGTCGTCGCCGCCGGACCGACCTCGAAGGGGCGGGGACATCTCTCGTGCGACACGCTTCACGCGATCATCGACCCGAAGGGCATCGTTCGGGACGGCGTGGCGACCGGCGAAGTCCGGTTCGACGGCGAAGGGACCGAAGGCGAGGCCGCCGACGCGCGCTTCACGTCGCTCGACGCGGCGGGCTCGGTGACGCTCCGCGCGTCGGACGCGAGGCGGGCTCGCCTCGCCAACGGCAAGATCCGGATCGCCGCCGACTCGATCGTCAGCGATCTCCGCGGCGTCAAGCTGACCGCCGAGGGTCGGGTGGAATCGACCATGCTGCCCGGTTCGGATCCGCAGCCCGCTCGAACGTCGCCGATGTTCACCGCCACGGAAGCCGTGCACTTCGTCTCGGCCTCGCTCGATTCCATGAACTCCGGGGCGCGCCTGCTGCTCCGCGGGGACGTGCGCGGCTGGCAGGGCGAGCGCACGCTCTCCGCGGACGAAGTCGAGATGATCCAAGAGGGGGAGCTCTTGAACGCCAAGGGGCGCGTCGCTACCCGGATGCCGCGCGAGGCGACGCGCGCGGCTTCCGAAGCGGATTACGTCCAGGTGGCGGCCGATCAGCTCGCCTACCGCGGCGTCGCGCGCGGCGCGGAATACACCGGCGGCGTCCGCGTGCGCCAAGCGGAGGGCTGGCTGGAAGCACCGCGCCTCGTCGCGGCCCTGGTCGACGGAGGGCCGGGGCTGCGCGAGGTCCAGGCGCTCGACGGAGTCCGCTTCGAGTACCGGTCCCCCGGCGAGAAGGGGGTGCCGACGACGGCGACGGGGGACGGCGACCGCGCAGTCTACGACACGGCGTCGCGCGTGCTCCATCTCTACGGCGACAAGGGGCCGGCCACCGTTCGGAGCACGGGCCCGAACGGCGGGACGACCGTCGGGCGGGTGTTACGCTACGAGCTGGACACCGGGGCGTTGGAGGTCGAATCCGGAGAGCGCGATCGCGCGACGATCCGGACGCCGAAGAGCTGAGGCGGAGCGCATGGCGGAGCGGACGGAAGCGACGGAATCCTCGGAGGGCGGGTCGCTCCAGGGCGAGTCGCTCAGCAAGTCCTACGGGGGCCGGCGGGTCGTCCAAGACGTTTCGGTGGCCATCGCGCCCGGAGAGATCGTCGGACTCCTCGGACCCAACGGAGCGGGAAAGACAACGTCGTTCTACCTCATGCTCGGGCTCGTGCCGGCCGACCGCGGGCGCGTGCTCCTCGACGGACGCGATATCACCGCGTTTCCGATGTACCTCCGCGCCCGGGAGGGGATCGGCTACCTCTCCCAGGAGGCGTCGATCTTCCGCCGCCTCTCGGTCGAGGACAATCTGCTCGCGGTCCTGGAGCTGAAGAGAACGGATGCCGATGCCGCCCAGCAACGGGCACACGGGCTCATCGAGGAATTCGGCCTCTCTCACGTCGCGCGCACGCCGGGGTACGCGCTCTCAGGCGGGGAACGGCGGCGCGTCGAGATCGCGCGAGCGCTGTCGCTCGAGCCGCGCTACATGCTGCTCGACGAGCCGTTCGCGGGGATCGATCCGATCGCCGTCGGCGAGTTGCAGCGCGCGGTGGTCGGCCTGAAGGCGCGGGGACTCGGCGTTCTGATCACCGATCACAACGTCCGCGAAACTTTGCAGATCGTGGATCGGGCTTATATTATCAGCCAGGGCCGAATCTTCAGACACGGAACGCCCTCGGAACTGGCCGACGACGCCGAGGTGCGGCGCGTCTATCTGGGGGAGAATTTCCGGTTGAACTGATGCCCGGTCCTTAGCGCGGAGCGACGTTTACCCGATGGCCCTCGAGCAAAGACTGAGCGTCAGGATGAGCCAACGGCTCATCATGACCCCTTCGCTCCAGCAGGCGATCAAGCTCCTCCAGATGTCGAAGCTCGAGCTGGTCGAGGAGATCCAGCAGGAGCTGACCGAAAACCCGGTCCTCGAAGAAGCGCAGGACGAGACGGTGCCAGCCGAACGAACCGAGCCCGAGCCGGCTCAGGCGGAACCCGCCGCGGCGCCCGAGGGCGCGGACGCCGACCCCGAGCCCGAGGCCGAGCCGGGGGATCCGTTCGAGCACATCGACTACGAGTCTTACTTCCAAGACGTCGAGGGGACCTACGTGCCCCGCGCTCCGATCGAGACGGGGGAGAGCCTGCCGTCGTTCGAGAACACCCTCGCCGAGAAGCAGGACCTGGCCGGGCACCTGATGTGGCAGCTCGGCATGAGCTCGCTCACCGAGAGGGAGCGCGAGATCGGCCGCGCCATCATCGGGAATCTGAACGCCGACGGGTATCTCCGCGCGAGCGTCGCCGAGCTCCAAGAGATGGGCGGCTTCACGGAAGAGGAGGTCGCGAAGTCGCTCGCGACCGTTCAGGAGTTCGACCCCGTCGGCGTCGCGGCTCGGGATCTCGTCGAGTGCCTGATGATCCAGCTCAAGCATCTGGGCGAGGAGGGGAGCGCCGCGGAGACGATCGTCCGGCACCACATGGACAAGCTCCAGAACCGCAAGTACAAGGAGCTGGCCGAGGCTCTCAACCTGCCGATGGACGATCTCCAAGCCGAGATCGAGATCATCAAGGGGCTCGATCCGAGGCCGGGTCAAAAGTACAACTTCGAGAGCAGCCGCTACGTCGTTCCCGACGTCTACGTCGTGAAGATCGACGCCGACTACCAGGTTCTCCTCAACGAGGAGGGGCTTCCTCGCCTCAGGATCAGCCCGGTCTACCGGCGTATGGTCGAGCGGGGAGGGGGCGAGAACGCGCCCGCCGACGCCAAGGAATACGTCCGCAACAAGCTGCGCTCCGCGTTCCGGCTGATCAAGAGCCTCGAGGAGCGCCAGCGGACGATCTACAAGGTCGCCGTTTCGATCGTGAAGCACCAGCGCGATTTCCTGGACTACGGGATCGAGCGGATGCGGCCGCTCGTGCTCAAGGACGTCGCCGACGACATCGGGATGCACGAGTCGACGGTCAGCCGCGTCGTCAACAACAAGTACATGCACACCCACCGCGGTCTGTACGAGCTGCGGTTCTTCTTTCACAGTGGCATCGCGTCGGTGCACGGCGGCGACAACGTCTCGTCGCTCACCGTCAAGGAGAGGATCCGCAAGATCGTCTCGGCGGAAGACGGGAAGCGGCCGCTCTCCGACGCCGCCATCGTCAAGGTGCTGCTCGGGGAAGGCCTTCAGATCGCCCGGCGAACGGTCGCGAAATACCGCGAGGAGCTCAAGATCCCGTCGTCGGGGAGCCGTAAGGCCGGAAGCTTCTAGGAGGCGTCGATGCGCGTTCACATCACGGGTCGGCAGGTGGAGATCACGCCTGCGCTGCGCGAGTTCACCGAGGACAAGCTCAAGAAGATCGAGAAGCTCCTGGGAGGACCGATCGAAGCGCACGTCGTCCTCGCCGTCGAGAAGCGGCGGCACCACGCCGAGATCCAGGTGAAATCGAGGACGGCGCTGATCTCCGGGGATCGCGAGACGGCGGACCTGTACGCATCGATCGGCGACGTCGTCGAGAAGCTCGAGCACCAGGCGCGAAAGCACAAGGAGAAGCTGACGAGCAACAAGAAGCGGGAAGGGCACCGCCTCGCGACCTCCCGCGCCGCCGCGGCCTCCGCCGGGTTCCCGGCGGAGCCGACCCGCTCGTCCCGCTCGGGGGGGGCGCGGCGGGCGCCGAGAATCCTCCCGTCCGACCGGTACCGTTTGAAGCCTCTGAGCGCGGAGGACGCCGCGATGGAGTTGGAGTCCGGCGGCGGGGACTTGCTCGTCTACCGCGACGATCAGACCTATCGCGTCAACGTCGTCTACCGGCGGAGGGACGGCGATTTCGGCCTGGTCGATCCGGAGTTCTGACGGGCGGCCGTTTCTTGACCCCTCCGGCAAAGACTGGTAAGTTCAAACGCTGTAACGAATTCGGCGGAATGGAGGATCCTCGCCCGCCGATGCGGAGAACGCGATGGCCGCTGCGGTGAAGAGGGGGGGCGGGAACAGCCGAACCCGAAGGGAGTGGGAGACCGGGACGCTCGAGGAGACCCTGAAGCGCTCTCCGGAGCGTCCGGTCGCGTTTACGACGGTGTCCGACCTCCCCATCGAGCGCCTCTACACCCAAGACGACCTCGGTCCCGATTGGAGCGAAAAGGAGAAGCTCGGCTATCCCGGGGAGTATCCGTACACGCGGGGCATCCACCCGACCATGTACCGCGGCCGGCTCTGGACGATGCGGCAGTTCGCCGGGTTCGGATCGGCGGAAGACACGAACGCGCGGTTCCACTACTTGCTGGATCACGGCCAGACGGGGCTGTCGACGGCGTTCGACCTGCCGACTCTGATGGGACGCGACAGCGACGACGATCTCGCGCGCGGCGAGGTCGGACGCGAAGGCGTGGCGGTCGACTCGCTCGCCGACATGCAGATCCTCTTCCGAGGCATCCCCCTCGATCGCGTCTCGACTTCCATGACGATCAACGCTCCAGCCGCCGTGGTCTTTTGCATGTATCTCGCGGTCGCCGAGGAGCAGGGTGTGCCGTTCTCGAAGCTGGAAGGAACGCTGCAGAACGACATCCTCAAGGAATACATCGCCCAGAAAGAGTGGATCTACCCGCCGCGTCCGAGCATGCGGATCATCACCGATCTGATGGCCTTCTGCAGCCGGAGCGTCCCGAAGTGGAACACGATCTCGATCTCCGGCTACCACATCCGCGAGGCGGGTTCGACCGCGGTGCAGGAGCTGGCCTTCACGCTGTCGGACGGGATCGCCTATGTCGAGGCGGGGGTCGCGGCCGGCTTGGACCTCGACGCCTTCGCCGGACGGCTGTCCTTCTTTTTCAACTCTCACAACGATTTCTTCGAGGAGATCGCCAAGATGCGCGCGGCGCGCCGCATCTGGGCGCGGGTCATGCGCGAGCGGTTCGGGGCGAAGGACCCGCGCTCGTGGATGCTCCGCTTCCACACGCAGACCGCCGGCTGCTCCCTGACCGCCCAGCAGCCCCTCAACAACGTCGCACGGGTGACGGTCCAGGCGCTGGCGGCGGTGCTGGGCGGTACGCAGTCGCTCCACACCGACTCGTTCGACGAGGCGCTGGCCCTTCCGACCGAGGAGGCGGTCGCGGTCGCGTTGCGCACGCAGCAGATCCTCGCGGAGGAATCCGGCGTCACGAACACGATCGATCCTTTGGGAGGCTCCTATTTCGTCGAAGCGCTGACCGACAAGGTCGAGCGCGAGGCGGTGGCGTACATCGACCGGATCGACCAGATGGGCGGGATGATCGCGGCGATCGAGCGTGGGTTCGCGCAGAAGGAGATCGCCGACGCCTCCTATCACTACCAGCGGCAGGTCGATCGCGGCGAGAAGACGATCGTCGGCGTGAACGCGTACGCGAAGAGCGAGGAGCGCCCCACGGAGATCCTGAAGATCGGAGAGTCCGTCGAGAGCGAGCAGCTGCGGCGGCTGGCGAAGATCAAGGCGGAGCGCGACGACGCGCGCCTGCGGGGCGATCTCGACCGACTGGCCGCCGCGGCGGCGTCGGGCGAGAACCTCATCCCGCTCATGCTCGCGTGCGTCAAGAGCTACGGCACGGTGCAGGAGGTCTCTCAGGCGCTCGTGCCGGTCTTCGGAACCTATCGGGAAGCCTCGGTCCTTTGAGGCCGGACGCGGGCGGGGGAAGCGTGGCCGAGGAGCGTAAGCTCAGACTCCTGGTCGGAAAGGTGGGGCTCGACGGCCATGACCGCGGGGCGAAGATCATCGCGCGCGCGCTTCGAGACGCGGGGTTCGAAGTCATCTACACCGGGCTCCACCAGACGCCCGAGATGGTCGTCGCGACGGCGATCCAGGAGGACGTCGACGCCGTGTCGCTGTCGATCCTCTCCGGAGCCCACAACTACCTCTTTCCCCGGGTGATCGAGCTCCTGTCCGAGCGAGGCGCGTCCGACATCGCGGTGTTCGGCGGCGGAATCGTTCCCGACGAGGACATCCCGGGCCTGAAACAGGCGGGCGTCAAGGAGATTTTCACGCCGGGCGCGACGACCGAAAGCGTGATCGCGTGGGTGCGGGCGAACATCCGGCCGCGGCCGCTCGGCTGAGCGAGGGAGGCGGGGCGGGCATGCGGCGGACCATTCTCCTGGCGGACGACAGCGTGACGATCCGCAAGATCGTGGAGCTGACGTTCAACGAGACCGACATCCGCGTCGAGTCGGTGGGCTCCGGCCGGGAAGCGCTGGAGCGCCTGCGCGACCTCCACCCGGATCTCGTGCTCGCCGATGTCGTGATGCCCGGACCTTCGGGGTACGAGGTTTGCCGGGAGATCAAGGCGTCCGATCGGCCGGTCCCGGTGCTCCTGCTCGCGGGGACGTTCGAGCCGTTCGACGCGGCGCAGGCCCGCGCCTGCGGGAGCGATGGCCACGTCACGAAGCCCTTCGACTCGCGCCAGCTCGTCGAGCGCGTAGAGGCTCTCTTGGCCAAGGGCGCAGCGCGGACGGTTCCCCTGGCGGCGCCGGCCTCCGCTCCGGCGGGCGACGAGCTGGAGGCGATGTTCGACGATCTGGCCGTCAAGGAACGACCGGCGGCGCCGGAGAGCCCCGCGCCACCGCCGGCCGCCCCCGAGCCGGCCCTGGGGGGCGTGACGCTCTCGCCCGCCGAGATCGACGCCATCGCGCGAGTGGTGGTGGAGAAGCTGTCGGATCGCGTCGTGCGGGAGATCGCCTGGGACGTCGTGCCCGATCTCGCCGAGATCATCGTGCGCGAGCGTATCCGCCAGCTCGAGCGCGAGGAGCGCGAGACGAGCTAGGTCGGCCCGACGAGGTCCTGATGGCCATGGAGAAGGAGTATCGCCCCGAGGCGATCGAGGAACGGTGGGCCCGCGAGTGGGTCGATCGAGGGATCTTCCGCGCCGGGACCGATTCATCGAAGCGGCCCTTCTGCATGGTCATCCCGCCCCCCAACGTCACCGGCAATCTGCACATGGGGCACGTGCTCGTTTACACGCTCCACGACGTGATCGCCCGGTGGCGTCGCATGAAGGGCTGGGATGTCCTCTGGCTTCCCGGCACGGACCACGCCGGGATCGCGACGCAGACGGTCGTCGAGCGCGAGATCCTCAAGGAAGGGACCGCCCGTTCGACGCTCGGGCGGGCGAAGTTCGTGGAGCGGGTCTGGGCTTGGAAGGAGCTCTACGGTTCGCGGATCACGCAGCAGCTGAAGCGGCTTGGCAGCTCCTGCGACTGGTCTCGCGAGCGGTTCACGATGGACCCGGGCCTCTCCCGCGCGGTGCGCCTGGTCTTCGTCCGGCTCTATCGAGACGGGCTGATCTACCGCGACCGCTTCATCGTCAACTGGTGTCCGCGCTGCCAGACCGCGCTCTCGGACCTCGAGACGATTCACGAGACGAAGAAAGGAAAGCTCTACACGATCCGCTACCCATTCGCCGACGGCAAGGGAAGCGGCATCGACGTGGCGACCACGCGCCCGGAGACGATGCTCGGGGACACCGGGGTCGCCGTTCACCCCGACGACGAGCGCTACCGAAGCGCCGTCGGCCGCAAGCTCTCCTTGCCCTTGACCGGCCGGACGATTCCGTTGGTGGCGGATGCGTTCGTCGATCCGGAGTTCGGCACGGGCGCCGTGAAGGTCACCCCGGCCCACGACCCGAACGACTTCGCGGCCGGACGGCGCCTCGGCCTCGCCGAGATCCAGGTGATCGACACGAACGGAAAGATGATGGCGGAGGCCGGGGAGTTCGCCGGGCTCGACCGGTTCCAAGCGCGCAAGCGCGTGGTCGCCCGTCTCGAGGAGCAGGGCCTCCTCGTCGCGGTCAAGGATCACCAGCTCGCGATCGGCCACTGCCAGCGTTGCGGCACCATCGTCGAGCCCCTCGCTTCGCTCCAGTGGTTCGTCAAGGTCGCGTCCCTGGCCGCGGCGGCGTCGGAGGCCGTTCTCGAGGGCCGAACGGAATTCGTCCCGTCGTCGTGGAGCAAGGTCTACTTCGAGTGGATGAAGAACATCCACGACTGGTGCATCTCGCGCCAGCTGTGGTGGGGCCACCGCATCCCGGCGTGGTACTGCGATGTCTGCGGCACGGTGATCGTCTCCGAAACGGACCCACCCGCGTGCGAGCGGTGCGGCGGCGCGCTCCGCCAGGACGAGGACGTGCTCGACACCTGGTTCTCCTCGGGCCTGTGGCCGTTCACGACACTGGGCTGGCCGGAGCGCACCGCCGACCTCTCGCGCTACTACCCGACGACGCTCCTGATCACCGGGTTCGACATCATCTTCTTCTGGGTCGCCCGCATGATGATGTTCGGGCTGAAGTTCATGGAGGAGGTTCCGTTCGGGCAGGTCTACATCCACGGCCTGGTGCGCGATGCCGAGGGGCAGAAGATGTCGAAATCCAAGGGGAACACGATCGACCCCGAGGAGGTCCAGAGGCGCTACGGAACGGACGCCGTGCGCTTCACGATGGCGATCCTGGCGGCCCCGGGGAACGACATTCCCCTGGCCCCGGAGCGGATGGAGGGGTACCGCGCGTTCGCGAACAAGCTCTGGAACGCCTGTCGGTTCGTGGAGATGAAGGTGGGAGACGACGCGAAGCGCGCTCCCTACGCCAAGGAGGATCTGACGCTCGTCGACCGCTGGATCCTGGCCCGTACGCACGCGGTCGTGGCGGACGTCGACCGCGCGCTGGAGCAGTACCGGTTCGACCGCGCGGCGGATGCCCTGTACCACTTCGTCTGGAAGGATCTGTGCGATTGGTACATCGAAATGGTCAAGCCCGATCTGACGCCCGCGAGCGAGGACCCTCACCCTGCGGCCGCGCGCCGGGCGATGGTCGCGCGCAGCGTGCTGCTCGACGTCCTCGACGCCACGCTCCGCCTGCTCCATCCCCTCATGCCCTTCCTCACCGAGGAGCTGTGGCACAAGTTTCCTCACGCCGGCGATTACCTCGCTCTGGCGCTTTGGCCCGAGCTTCCGGCGGACCGCGCGGACGCCCGCGCGGAGCGCGACATGGAGATGCTCCAGGAGCTCGTCGTCAAGATCCGCAACGTCCGCGCCGAGGCGGGCATCGATCCGTCGCGGCGGATCGAGGTTCTCGTCCACGCCGAGAGCCCGCGCAACGGCCGGCTGATCGCCGAGCAGGCGGGGCTCATCGCCGGGCTCGTGCGCGCCGAGCGGGTGGCGGTCGTGGACGCTTTCGCGGCGGATCTGGTCTCCGCGCGCGGCGTCGTCCGAGGGCTCGAGGTGGCGGTGCCGTTGGTCGGCCTTCTCGACTTCGAAGCGGAGCGCGCGAGGCTGACGAAGGAGCTCAAGAAGATCGACGCGGAGCTCGACACGCGCAATCGCAAGCTCGCCAACGAATCGTTCCTGGAGCGCGCGCCGGCCGACGTCGTCGAAAAGGAGCGGGGAATCCAACAGGAGTTCCTCGAGAAGAAACGGCGCATCGAATCGACGCTGGCCACGCTGGGGAGCGGCGGGGCGGGGGCGTGAGCCCTCCCGCCCTCGATCGCGGGGCGGCGGCCCGCTGCGTGACGGCCGCGCTCGCCGAGGACCTGGGAACCTGCGGCGATGTCACGACGAGCGCGGCGGTGCCCGCCGGACGCATGGCGCGGGCGAACTTCGTCGCCCGCGAGCCGATGGTCGTGGCGGGACTTCCGATCGCGCGCGAAGTCTTTCTTCAGCTCGACTCCTCGATCGCATTCGTGCTCCGGGCGGTGGATGGCGCGGAGCTCGCCGCCGGCACCGTCGTGGCCACGGCGGAAGGGCGGGCACGCGCGCTCCTCGCGGGAGAGCGGACCGCCCTCAACTTCCTGCAGCGGATGAGCGGGATCGCGACGGCGACGCGGGCGGCGGTTCAGGAGGTCGCGGGAACCGGGGCGATCATTCTGGACACGAGGAAGACCGCTCCGGGGCTACGGGAGCTCGACAAGTACGCCGTCGCCGCAGGCGGCGGAACCAATCACCGCCACGGTCTCTACGATGCCGCGATGATCAAGGACACGCACCTCGGAGCCTCGATCACTCTGGGAGACGCGATCCGGGCCTGCCTCGCCGCGGGGCTGCCGGCCGAGTCGATCACGGCGGAGGTGCGCGGCCTCTCGGAGCTCGACGAGGCGATCGAGGCGGGTGCCGGACGCGCGCTCCTCGACAACATGAGCCTCGAGCAGCTTGCGTTCTGCGTCCGGCGGGGGAAGCGCCGGATCGTTCTCGAGGCGTCCGGCGGGCTCCTGCCCGGCGGGCTTCGGGCCGTCGCCGAGACCGGGGTCGACGCGCTGAGTCTCGGTTACCTGACGCACTCCGTCCGCGCCGCCGATCTCGCGATGGACCTCGAGGCCCTCCCCTGAGCGGCTCCCTCTCGAAGCTGGACGCCCATCGGCTTGCCGCGACGCTGGGAGGGATCTCCTTCGTGCGGCGCGTCGTCGTGACGGCGACGACCGGCTCGACCAACGACGACGCGCGACGGCTCGCCGCCGACGGCGCTCCCGACGGGACCGTCGTCGTCGCCGAGCGGCAGACCGCCGGGCGGGGGCGACTCGGACGCGCCTGGGATTCTCCCGCTCGGGCCGGCCTGTACCTGTCGATCCTTCTGCGGCCCGAGGAGCCGCTCGAGCGGATCGGTCGGTATGCGATCGCGGCCGCCACGGCCTGCGGAGAGACATGCCGGAGCTTCTCGGACGATCGCGTCGTTCTCAAGTGGCCGAACGACGTCGTCGCGGAACGTCGCAAGCTCGCGGGGATCCTCTCCGAGCTCCGGCAGTCGCCCTCCGGGATCGAGCTCGTGGTGGGGATCGGCATCAACGTGAATCACGACCCCGGCGACTTCCCGGAAGCGCTCCGCGGGACAGCGATCTCCCTCCGCATGCTCCGAGCGGGGGCCCCTGTCGATCGCGAGGAGGTCGCCGCGGGACTGATGCGCGCGCTCGCGGGCGCGATCGGCCGGATCCGGTCCGGAGGCTGGAGGGAGGTGGTCGATCGATTCCTGCGCTACGCTCCTGCCGCGGAGGGTCGGCGCGTCCGGCTCGCTGCGGGAGACGAAGGGGTCACCCGCGGCCTGGATCCGTCCGGCGCCCTCCGCGTCGCGACCGCGAGCGGCGTCGTGCTGGTCCATGCGAGCGATTCCCTGGCGGTCATCGAGGAATGACGATGCTCTTTGCGGTGGACACCGGAAACACTCAGACCGTCCTCGGGCTCTTCGAGGGCGAGCGACTCGCGGCCGACTGGCGGATTGCGACGCGAAAGGATCAGACCGCCGACGAGCTGGCGGCGACGCTGCGAGCGCTCTTCGCGGGCGAAGGGCTCGAGCCGTCCTCCGTGGGCGGTGTCATCATTTCGTCGGTCGTACCGGATTGGAACGGAGTCCTCGCGGCAACGGCGCGCCGCGCCTTCGCGCAGGAGGCGCTGTTCGTCGCGCCGGGGGTCAAGACCGGGCTCCCGATCCTGTACGAAAACCCCCATGAGGTCGGCGCGGACCGGATCGTCAACGCCGTCGGGGCGGTGCACCGCTTCGGCGCCCCGGTGATCGTTCTCGATTTCGGCACGGCCACCACCTTCGACGTCGTCAGCCCGAAGGGGGAGTACCTCGGAGGGGTGATCGCTCCGGGGGTCGGGATCTCGGCGGAAGCGCTCTTCCAGCGCGCGGCTCGCCTCACGAGGGTCGACGTGCGAAAGCCCGCGCACGTCATCGGGCGCACGACCGAGGAGAGCGTCCAATCGGGCTTGTTCCACGGCTACGTCGCGCTCGTCGAAGGCGTCGTGAAGAGGCTTCGCGCCGAGCTGGCGGTCGAGGCGCCGGTCGTCGCGACCGGAGGTCTCGCGCCGGTCTTCCAATCGGAGCTGACGTTTCTGACCGCGGTCGACCCGCATCTGACGCTCCTGGGCCTCCGGCTGATCTGGGACAAGAACCGCCGATGAAAGTCCTGTTCGTTTGCGACGGGAACATCTGCCGCTCCCCCTTGGCCGCGGAATACCTGCGCCACAGGGCGGTGCGTGAAGGCTTGAGCCACATCGTCGTCGATTCGGCGGGGATCCTCGGCATCGAGGGCTCTCCCGCCGCGCCGTTCTCGATCGAGGTCGCGAAAGAGGCAGGCCTCGATCTCACGCGCCACCGATCGCGCGGCGTCTCGCCGGCCGACGCGCGAACCGCGGACCTCGTCGTGACGATGACCCTCGCTCAGCTCGAGGCGCTCGCCCGCCGCTATCCGCCGTCCGAGCAGAAACGGCTGCTGATCCGCGCCTTCGAAGAGAGCCCGATCCCGCGCGGCGGGGCGCCGGAGCTCGAGGATCCGGTCACCGGACCGATCGAGCAGTACGCGGACGCTTTCGCCACCATACGCAAGTGCGTCGACCACATGGTTCTCTACCTTCGCCACGAGCCGTGAGCGCGAAGGGTGTGGATCGCCACTACGTCCGCGCGATCGAGGCGGCCTGGTCCAAGATCGTCGGGCGCCCGATCGTCGTCTCGCCGCGCGAATACGCGGCGATCGACGCTTGGAGGCGGCGCGGCGTTCCTCTCGCGATCGTCCTGGAGGTCCTGAACGCGGAGAGCCGGCGCCGCACCGGCCGGCTTCCCAGGTCCTTGTCGTCGCTGCGCCATCCTGTCGAAGAGGCCTGGTCCGCCGTCGCGGGCGGACGGGCGGCGGCCGGCACGCCGGCCCTGTTCCCGCCGGGCCCCACGGCGCGGGAGGCCTGGGGAAGTGCCCTCCATTCGATTCCCGAAGCAACCCCGCTTCGGGCCTTGCTCGAGCGATTGCTGAAGGCGGAAGGGGAGGGCGCCTCGCCGGAAGCGCTCGACGCGGAGCTCGACGCGGCGCTTCCCGAGGCGGTTCCCCGAGCCGAGAGAGAGCGCGAGACGGAGGAGGCCTCCCGCGATCTATCGGGTTTTCGTCGCCGAATGAGCGCCGACGAGTTCCGAGCCACGCTCGCGCGCGCGCTGGCCGACCGCTTGCGCTCATCGCTTGCGCTGCCGAGGCTGTCGATCACGCGCTGATCCGGCTCGCCAAGCGGGCTCGGCTCGACTAAAGTGACCGCAGGTCCCGCCTCCCTTCGCCGTGACCGCTCCGTCGAAGGACCTCGCCCCGCTCGTGACCATCTCGGCCGCGCTGATCCTGGGCAGTGCGTTCGGCGGACCGCGCCCGTCTCCCGCTGCGGCGGGAATCGCGTCCCTGTTGTTCCTCTCGGCGGCGACCGGTCTGAGGCGCCGTCGCGGGCTCGCGCGTCTCGCCGCCGCGCTCGCGGCGGTGAGCGTCGGCGCGGCGCTCCAGGGATGGGCCTGGCGGGACGCCGAGCGGCGTCTCACGGCGGGATTCGGCGCATCGCCACGCCTCGCGATCGAAGTGACCGCCCGTATCCTCGGCGCGCCCGAGCGCGACCGGCAGGGTGGGCGTGCGCTCGAGGTGGTCACGATCGAACCCGGATCCGTTCCCGAGCTCCGACTGCGCCTCGACATCGCACCGGTTCCCGCCGAAGAGATCCCTCGCATCGACGGACTGAGACGCGGCGATACGATCCGTGTCTGGTGCCGTCTCCGCGCCCCGACCGCGAGCCCGGGCACGACGCGAACCGACGCCCGGCGGCGCCTCGCCGCCCAGCGCCTGGACGCCTTGGGCCGGGTCAAGAGCTCCCGTTTGGTGCGCCTCGTCGAGAGCGGGAGATGGACCCCGGCCCGCACGATCGACGACGCGCGAGCGGACGCGCGCGGCGCCCTCGATCGGGCCGTCGGCGCGGATGGCGAAGCCAGGGCGGTTCTCGGCGCGATGGTCATCGGCGACCGGCTGCTGCTCGACGACGACACGAACGCCCTGCTGCGCAACGCTGGGCTCGTTCACATTCTCTCGATCAGCGGATTGCACACCGCGCTGACGATCGTGCTCTTCTTGGCGCTGCTCCGCCGCGCCGGACTGGGCGCGCGCGACGTGCTGATCGCCGGAACGACCGCGATACTCGCCTTCGCGGCGTTCGTCGGTCACGGGGCCTCCGTGTGGAGGGCGTGCGCGGGTCTGTTCGTCGGTCTCGTCGCCCGGTGGGCGAGTCGCGACGTCGATCCGCTGGCGGGGCTGGCGCTGGCCACGGCACTGCTCGTCGTCGCCGTGCCACCGCTCGCGTGGAGCGCCGGATTTCTCTTGAGCGTTCTCGCGACCGCCGGGCTGGTGTCGATCCGGCCGCACGTCGCGGAAACGCGGACGTCGCCGTCCACGCTCTTTCGAGCGATCGCCGCGTCGACCGGAGCGTATCTCGCGACCGCTCCTCTCCTGGCGATTACATTCGGACGCCTGGCTCCGGTGGCGCTCCTTGCCAATCTCGCCGCCGCGCCGCTCTGCGTCGCCTGCCTCGCGTCCGGGGCCGGCGCGATCGTCTTCTCTTCGTTCCCGCTGATGGGCTCCGCGGCCGCCTGTCTGGCACGAGGCTCGGTTGCGTCCCTCCTGCTCGTGTCGAAGCTGGCGGTCGCCGTTCCGGGGGGTCACCTCCGCGTGGCTCCGCCGCCGACGGCCTTGACGGCCGCCTACGTCGCCCTGCTTCTCGTCGCATGGCGCGGGCCGCGCGCGCTCGGCCGCGGGACCGCCCGTGGGATCCGTCTGCTCTTCACGCTGTGCGCGATCGCTCTGCATCTCGGTCCCCCTCCGCCGGCAACCGGTCCCGCTGCGGTCGAGGTCGTCGACGTAGGCCAAGGGCTCGCCGTGATCTTGCGTGGGGAAGACGGACGGTTCGCTCTCGTGGATGCGGGACCGTCCGGAAACGGCCGCTTCGATGCAGGTGACCAGATCGTGGTGCCGCGCCTCGCCGGAGAGGGATGCCGGCGCCTTGACGTGCTGGCTCTCTCGCACGACCACGACGACCACGCCGGGGGCGCCCGAACCGTCCTTCGCGACATGGATGTCGGCGAGCTGTGGCTCGGTCAGGGGTCGGAGAACGATCCGCTGACGCGCGCAGTCGCGGCGGAGGCGGTGGCGAAGGGCGTCGCGGTGCGGCGGCTCAAGCGCGGAGACCGTGCGGCGCGGGCCGGCCTCGCGTGGGACGTGCTGCACCCGGCCGCCTCCGATCGCCGGCGCTCCTTGAACGATCGGTGCCTCGTCCTTCGCGCGACGACAGCGTCGGCCGCCTCGGTCCTCCTTCCGGGCGACCTCGAGGCCGAAGGAGAGCGCGCTCTCTTGGCGTCAGGCGCCGATCCCCGCGCGTCCGCGCTCGTGGCTCCCCATCACGGCGCCGACGGGAGCAGCACCGCGAGCTTTCTCTCGAGAGTCGGCGCGGACGTCGTGCTGATCTCGGCGGGCGAGGGGAATCGCTTCGGCCACCCGGGCGCGCATGCCCTCGCTCGGTTCGCCGCGACGGGGGCTCGCATCTACCGCACCGATCGCGGCGGGACGATCTCGCTCGGCGCGAGCGGCCCTGCCTGGCGCGCGTCACTCGAGAATGATGGGGGTGGGGATGAACGACAGGACGAAGATCAAACCCAGGATGGCGGCGACCGCGAGGCGACCGGCGCCGAGCGGCTCCGTCTCGTCGAGGAGACGGGGATGCCGGTTTCTCAGCCAGAGGAGCACGATGAGCCAGAGGGTGTACGCGGAGGGAGTCCGCGAAAGGAGCGTCTGGCCGGCGACGAGCGCCGCGACTCCGACGATCGTGGCCCACGAGAACCACCGGTGCGCGCCGGGCGAGATCGCGAAGACGGCGTGGCCCCCGTCGAGCTGACCGACGGGAAACAGGTTCATCGACGTGACCAGCATCCCCACCCACGCCGCGCCGTAGATCGATCCGACTTGCAGATTCGCGTCCCCGTGAAACGCGTGCTCCAGGAGCCACGAGGACAGGGGAGGGCCGAGCCCGAGCCCGAGCGGCTCGTGAGCCGCGGGAATGACGGTCGCGCGCGCGACCCCGACGATCACGAGCGGTAGCGCGACGACGAATCCCGCGATGGGGCCCGCGGCGGCGATGTCGAAGAGAGCCTTGCGCGAGGGGATGGGGCCGCGAATCCGGATGACGGCGCCCAGGGTGCCGATCAGCATGGGCGGCCCCGGGATGAAGAACGGAAGCGTCGCGGGAACTCGGTAGTACCGGCAGGCCAGGTAGTGGCCCATCTCGTGGGCTCCCAGGATCAGGAGGAGCAGTGATGCGTAGGTCAGCCCACGGCTCAGGCGGGAGATGTCGACGAGCGCTCGCCACGGGAGCTCGGGATCGAGAGTTCCTTCCCAAATCCAGCTCCCCGCCGTGGTGGCGGTGAGAAACGTCGCGACGAGAAGACCGGCGTGGATCCAATATTTCGGCCGGTTTTCCACGGCGCGCGAGTATAGCAACCGGCGGTCGGGGCATCGTCCGTCCCAGCGGACATCGGATGCACTCCCCAGCGGACGTACCGGATCAAAGCGGCGTGGCGTTCTGCCGGAAAAGCGGTATGAATGTTGCTTGAAACCTCTTCGGGAGGCTCGCCATGAAGACCCGAGCCGGACGAGTCATCAGCACGGTTGCCGTCGCGGGGCTGGCCATCGGTATCGGCCTCGTGTCGGACGACACCCACGCACGAAACGCCGTTCCGCACGGCGGCGGGGGTGGCGCGCGCATGGCCGTCCCGTCCCACGGTCATGCGTCCGCCAGCGGGGCGGCGGCCCCGCGCGGTCACGTTCCGGCGCATGGCACGGCGTCCGGCACCGCGCACTGGGGGTACGGACACGGCTACGGATACCCCCACGGCGGGTACTGGTACGGGTACCCGTGGTGGGGTTGGGGCTGGGGTTGGTACGGCTCGTGGTGGTGGGGCTGGCCCTATGACTACTACGGCTACCCTTACGCTTCTTATTACGGATACTACGGTGACGGACCGGACGGCGGCGACTACGGCACCTACGCCTACGCTCCCGCGCCTCACGGTCCGGCCACGATCAAGACCACGGTGACGCCTCAAGACGCCGAGGTGGTCCTGGACGGGGAGTCCGTCGGCTTCGCGAGCGATTACAACGGCCGGTGGGATTGGCTCCGCGTCAAAGCCGGGGCTCACACGATCGCCTTCCGGGCCAAAGGGTACAAGACGCTCACCGTCGATTTCACCGCGTCACCGGGCGCGGAGTACAAGTTCAACGACGTGCTCGCTCCGGGCAGCGGCGACGACCATCGGACGGTCGAGCCACCCGCGGCTCCGCCTCAGGCGGAGCATCGCCCGCCGCCGCAGCATCAGTCCCCGAGCGACCCGCCTCGCCCACCGCTCCAGGGGTCGATGGGCCCCGCCGGGCGGCTTCGCGTGCAGGTCGTTCCGCCGGACGCGGCGGTCTACATCGACGGCGAGTATCTGGGGCTCGGGATCGAGCTGGGTCGGATCCACGGCGCGCTCGCGGTGCCCACCGGATCGCACCGGCTCGAGGCGGTGCGCCCCGGCTACGTGACGGCCACGAAGACGGTTGAGGTCGGCGAGACGGACGTGAGCTCGGTCGAGCTGACGCTCGAGCGGGAGCGCTGACGAGGCGTCAGCTCAGATTGCGGAGATTCTTCCCCGGCTTGAAGCGAATCGTCTTTCCGGGAGGGATGCGAACTTCCCGTCCGGTCCGCGGGTTGCGGCCGATCCCTTTCTTTCTCGGCTTGACCTGAAAAACGCCGAAGCCTCGCAGCTCGATCCGCTCTCCCCGCTGCATCGCCGACTTCATCGCGTCGAACACCGCCTCGACGGCCTCGACCGCCTTGACCTTGGTGATCGACGCGTCCTCCGAGACCTTGGTGATGATGTCGGCCTTGATCATAGGTACCCCCGGATCGTGAATCTTGCGGAGTTTACGAATCGCGCGGGCCGGTGTCAAGGCGACGAGTCGTTCTAACCCGTTACCGATCAACAGTTACACCTCGACTCCGTGGAGGCTCCGCTTCGAGACGTGGTACGTTGCGGCGGCATGAGCCGTCTTCCGCTCGTCGCCATCGTCGGCGCACCGAACGTCGGGAAAAGCACGCTGTTCAACCGGCTGGTCGGGAAGCGCGCGGCTCTCGTCACCGACACACCAGGCGTGACGAGGGACCGGATCTACGGGCTCGTTCGAGAGGCCCCTCGGTCCTTCCGCGTCGTCGACACCGGCGGCCTTAGATGGGACGAAGTCCCACTCGGGCCGGAGATCGTGAGACAGGCGGAGGCGGCGCTCGCGGAGTCCGCGCTCGTGCTGTTCGTCGTCGATGGCCGCGCGGGACCCTCCGCACTCGATGCGGACGTCGGGGCGTTCCTGCGAAAGCGTGGCGCACGGGTGCTCCTCGTCGCGAACAAAATCGACGGACCTGGACAGGACGATGCCGTCCACGAGCTGCACGGGCTAGGATTGGGCGAGCCTCTTTCCGTTTCGGCCGAGCACGCCCGCGGGTTCGACGAGTTGATCGGGGCGATCGACGCCGCGCTCCCGGACCGTGCCGAGAGCGTCGAGGTCGGGGCGACCGACGAGCCGATCAAAGTTGCTCTCGTCGGCCGACCGAACGTGGGCAAGTCTTCGATTCTCAATCGCCTCGTCGGCGGGGAGAGGATGATGGTGAGCGACCTTCCGGGCACGACCCGCGACGCGGTCGATACGCTGCTCGACCTCTCGGGCCGCCGCTACCTCCTTGTGGACACGGCCGGCCTGAGGCGACGCGGGCGTCCTCAGGAGACGGCCGAGAGCCTCTCGGCGATGCGCGCCCGCCAGGCGATCGAGCGCGCCGACGTCGTGGTGCTCGTCCTCGACGCGAGCGAGCCGATCGCGGCCCAGGACGCGCACATCGCGGGGTTCGCCGTCGAGGCTGCGCGCCCGGTCGTCGTCGCCGTCAACAAGTGGGACCTGATCGAAGCACGCGAGCAGAGAGCCAAGGCGTGGGAGAAGGACGTGCGCGAGCGGCTTCGCTTCGTCAAGCAGGTCCCGCTGGTCCTCGTCAGCGCGAAGTCGGGGCAACGGATCGAGAAGATTCTCGATCGGGTGGACGAGGTCTACGCGGATGCGTCCAAGCGGGTCCCGACCCCCTCGTTGAACACGTGGCTGCAAGAGGAGGCGGACAAGGAACGCGGGGCGCCCGCGAAGGGAGGAAGCGTCCGTTTGTTCTACGCGACGCAGACGGGGATCCGCCCGCCTCGATTCGTGGTCTTCTGCAACGAGGCGCGTCGCCTGCACTTCTCGCTGCGCCGGCGCCTGGAGAACAGCCTTCGTCGACGGTTCGGGTTCGGCGCGGCGCCCTTGCGCCTGACCTTTCGCAGCCGGCGTCCGCGGGTCGCTCGATGATGGGCCCCGTCCGGGAGGGGCTGAGACTGCTCTGGCGCGCGCTCAAGCACTTCTCGCAGGACCATGGGGCGAACCACGCTGCCGCGGTCGCCTACTTCTCGCTGCTGTCCCTTCCGCCGTTCCTCCTCCTGACCGGCCGGATCCTCGCCCGCGTCATCCCCGGCTCGGGAGGCGTCGACACGATCGTCGCCGCGGTCGCGCCGTTCCTGCCGATGGAGATCGCACCTTCCCTGAAGTCGTGGGAGTCGAGCCTGCGCCAGGACGCGCTCGTCGCGGTCGCCGTTCCCGTGTTGCTCTGGGTCGCGAGCCACGCGTTCTCCTCCCTCGAGGTCGCGGTCAACGTCGCCTTCGGCACGACGCCGCTCCGGAGGTTCTGGCTCTCCCGTCTCAAGGCGTTCGCCGGCCTGTCGGGCGGGGTGCTCCTCCTCGGCGGAACGATCGTCGCGAGTCACGTCGCCTCCTGGCTCGACAGCTATTACGCGCAGACCGGAGCCCCCGCGTCGCTGTCTCCCCGAGCGCAGACCGCCTCCGCTCTCGCGTTGCTCGTCGTGACGTTCGTCGTTTTCACGCTCTTCTACAAGTGGCTGCCGCGCGGCAAGGTGGACTGGTCGGCGGCCGGGAGAGCCGCGGCGGTTGCCGTCGTGCTCTGGGAAGGCGCGCGGCGCGCGTTCGGAGGGCTGCTCGCGAGCTCCCCGACCTTCGGTTTGTTCTCGGGGACGCTTGCGGGAATCGTCGCCGTCCTAGGATGGGTCTACGTCGCGGTGGTCGTCGTGATCTACGGCGCCGAGGTCGCGGCTCTCCTGAACGAGAATCGGCCCGCGAGCGCCGAGCGGGAGGCCGCTTCCCGCTGAGGCGCGAAAGTTTCGAATTCTTGACCCGGATGCGCCAGAGAACTATGTTCGCGCCGATCCGCCGGCCACGGGTCCGGGCGGGAGGGGCTTACGCCGGAAAGGGGTGGTCCGCGATGGTGTTGTTCAACTACTCGACGCGCGAGCTCACGGCCAAGATCGTTTACTACGGGCCGGGGATTTGCGGCAAGACCACCAACCTACAGTTCGTCCACGAGAACCTTCCGGGCGAAGTCCGCGGGAAGATGCTCTCGCTTGCGACGAAGACCGACCGCACGCTCTTCTTCGACTTCCTCCCGATCGATCTGGGCGAGATCCGGGGGATGAAGACCCGCGTGCAGCTCTACACCGTGCCCGGCCAGGTGTTCTACAACGAGACGCGGAAGCTCGTGCTGAAAGGGGTCGACGGCCTGGTGTTCGTCGCGGACTCGCAGGAGACGATGCTGGGGGCCAACGTCGAGTCGTTCAAGAACCTCGAGGAGAACCTGAAGGCGCACTCGATGAAGCTCGCGGACATCCCGCACGTCATTCAGTTCAACAAGCGCGATCTTCCGAAGCTCAGCAGCATCGAGGACATGAACGCGGTGCTCAACCGGTACAACGCGCCGTTCTACGAGTCCGTCGCGACCACCGGCATCGGCGTCCAGGACACGCTCAAGGCGATCGTCAAGCTCGTGCTCCTCAATCTCACCAAGAAGTACGAGACGAAGGCGGCCGCGGAGGCCGCGATCACCGGCTTGCCGCCCGCGCCCCCTGCGGCGCCCAAGACGCCCAAGGCACCTCCGCCGGTCGCGTCGAAGTCGTCGTTTCCCGCGGCCAAATCGCCCCCGCCCGCCCGCGCCCCGATCCGGGTCTCGGATGCGCCCGCCCGGACGCCGATGATGGTTGCGGAAGCGAAACGAACGGCGATTCCGCTGTCGCCGATCGAAGAGGCTCCGGCTCCTCCGAAGAAGACGGGGCGCACCTCGAGTCGCGAGGCCCGCAAGCCGCACCTCGAGCCGATCGAGGCGACCGCCTCGTTCGACGAAGCCGAGATCGACGGGCTCGTCGGCGAGGTCGAGGAGATTCCGACTCCCGTGGCCGCCGCCCCGGCCGCGGACGAGGGCGCCTGGATGGGCGAACCCGAAGCGGAGGGGGACGCGACCTCGGTGAATCAGGACCACGCCTACGGCGCGACGGTCGCTCTCGACGATCTTCTCGAGGACCGCGCTCCCGCCCCCGTGGCAACTCCTCCGGCCGAAAACGATTGGCGCCCGGCCAGCGCGAGCCAGGGCGGATTCGAAGTCGACCGGGGATTCGACCCGGAGTGGCCGCACCCGGACACCCCTCCGCAGACCCCCGTGTCCGCCCTCCCGCCGGCGGTTCCAAAGGCCGCCGCGGCCGCGCCGGCGCCGGCCGCCGAGGAGGTTCTCGTCCCGATCGCGCCGTTCCCGATTCCCTCGCCGGAGGCGGCGGATGGCTCCGGCGAGGACGTGCTGTTGACGGAGCTCGCGAGTGACGCGGACCTTTTCAGCGATCCGAGCCTCGAGGTCGCCAGGCTCGCCGATGGTCAAGCGCGCGAGATCGTCGTCCCGGTGATGCTCGGGGAGGGCCCAGCCGCGCGCCGGTACAAGCTGGCGATCCGGCTGCGCCTGGACGCCGTCGACTGACGGGCGGCCTCAGGGCGCGTGGCCGCCGGCCGCATTATGCTGAACGGATGGCTCGCCTCACGATTCGACGCCTGGCTAGGGCACTGGTGCTCGCCGCGCCCTTCGCGAGCGCCTTGGCCGTCACCGAGCCGCCGCCCGATCCGATCCGTCTCAACCTCTACGAGTGGATGGGGACCGCGCCGATCGTCGTCGCCGCGGACGTCACCGCGGATGACGGCAAGTTCATCCAGGTCGTCGCGCGCGCGCCGATCAAGGGCGGCCTGCAGGCCCACAGCATCGTCCTCGTCGATCTCCGCTCGGCCAATCGCGACCGCGAGCCCGGCGTCAAGGCGGCTGATCTCATGAAGGGGCGCGGCTACCTCCTGCTCCTCAAAGCGTCGACGCGGGGGAAGAACGAGCCCTATCCGGTGTTCGACCTCGTGCGCGGGATCCAAGGCTTGAAGGCGCTGCCCGCCGAGGGGGGCGACGCGACGATCGACGCCGCCGCCAAGCTCGCCGAGATCCAGGAGCGCAAGGACGACGACCTCTTGTGGGCCACTCTCCCCGACTTCCTCCAGGCCGACAATCCCGTGCTGGTCGACGCAGCGCTCGATCTCTACGTCAAGTTCCGGCACGAGAGCCTCCCTCTCGTCCCCGCCATCCAGCCGCTCCTCGAGCACCCGCGCCCCGACTTCCGGCGCCGCTCGGTCCTCCTGCTCGGGCGGATCCTGGCCCGTGCGGGGGTTGCCGACGTTCCCGAGCGCGCCGAGCTCGTCGGCGAGCTGACCGGGCGCGCGCGCCGGGACGACGACGTCCTCGTGCGCCGCGAGGCGATCGCGGCGCTGGCCCGGCTGCCGGACCCCGGTATCGACGAGACCCTGCGGACGATCTCGCGCGACGACCCGGATCAGGACGTTCGATTCGAGGCGGAGAAGTCGACGTTCGAAAGGCAGAGCGGCGTCAAGCCGGTGCGTTCCAATTGACATCGTCCGGCGGGGGTTCCTAAGATCGGCCCGGAACTTCGGATTCGCTCGCGAGGATAGAGGCGATGGCCACAAATCCGTTCCAAAACTTCATGGTGAGGTACGGCGCGAACGAGCGCATCTTCACGGAAGGGGACCTCGGAACGACGATGTATATCGTCCAGTCGGGGAAGATCCGGCTGTTCCGCGTCGTCGAGGGCCAGAAGCGCGTCCACGGCGTCATGGAGAAAGGGGATTTCTTCGGCGAGATGTCGATCCTCGAGGGCTTGCCCCGCACGATCTCGGCCGAAGCGGTCGAAGACGCCGAGATGATCGAAATCAACAGCATGACGTTTGACAAGATGATCAAGGGCAATATCGAGATCGCGATCCGCATGCTGAGAAAGCTTTCGATCCGCCTGCGAGAGACCGAGCGCCGCTTCGAGGGACTTCAGGCCGACGGCCGCGCCGCCGCCCCCGCGCGCCCGATCCCGGCCCTGAAGCCGAAGTCTGCCGGAGCCGCGGGGACCGGGACGCGGCTCGAGGTCGAAGGGGAGGGGACGCCGTTCGCGATCTCCGGAAACGAGACCCTGATCGGACGATTCGATCCGGTCACTGAGCAGATGCCGGACGTCGATCTCACCCAAGTCGATCTGAAGCGGTCGGTGTCGCGCCGCCACGCCCGGTTGGGCCGGACGGCGGACGGCTACGTGCTGACCGAGGAGGTCGGCGCGTTGAACGGCACGTTCGTCAACGGCGTCAAGCTGGTCACCGGCCGCCCTCATCCCGTTCAGGACGGGGACCGCGTCAGCGTCGGGATGGTCAAGCTCGTCTTCAAGACATGAGCCGGATCGGTGCGGGCGCGCGAGGGGCGCTGGCGGCGCTCGCCGCCGCCTCGAGCGCGACCGCCGCCTTCGCCGCGAAGGAGATCGCGCCCTACCGTGCCGCGCTCGTCGTCTCCTGGGGCGAAGGGGCCGGCTCCGACGCGTTCCGCGACGACCTCGCTCGGGTGCTCGGGGAATCGCTCGCCGAGAGGTGCTTCGCCGCCGTCACGACCGTGGAGCACGACCCGGCCGGTCCGGCTCCCGATGTCGCCTACAAGGTCATCCTCTCGCACGCCGTCGACGAAACGATTTTCGACGACACCATCGCCGGTGCGCTTCAGCCCGGAGAGCCGAGCCAGGAGCTGAGGCGCGTGGCGCGCTTCGAGGTGAGCGTCGACGCGACGCTGATGGCGGAGGCGAACGGCGCGATCGTCAACCGCAAGCACCTGGTCCCGCGCATCTCCCGCCGTCCGATCTTCATCGGCGAGGACCCGCAGGCGATCGCCCGCTCACAGGCCATCGACCAGATCGTCGTCGATCTCTCGAAATCCCTTGGGTGCGGCACGCCGAAGCTCACGAAGAAGATCCGCGAGGCCTTGGGTGGAACGGCGCGCGACTCCGCGCAGCCGCGTTGACCCACCCGCGCTCGTTTGGTATCGTCCGCGCGCGCGGGAGCTTGTGCGGCCGCGCGCGCACCCCCACGATGCGGACGTCTCGGTGATCCGATGACCGCCAAGCCACGCCCCCGGGTTCTCTCCGGCATGCGGCCGACGGGACTCTTGCATCTTGGGCATCTCGTCGGCGCGCTGAACAACTGGGTCGCGCTCCAGGATTCTCACGACTGCTACTTCGCCATCGTCGATTGGCATGCGCTGACGACCGACTACGCCGACCCGTCGGCGATTCGAGCCTCGATCCGCGATGTCGCGATCGACTGGCTCGCCGCGGGGATCGACCCCGAGCGCGCCGTCGTCTTCGTGCAGTCGGAGGTCAAGGAGCACGCCGAGCTGCACCTGCTCCTCTCGATGGTGGTTCCACTCCCGTGGCTCGAGCGCGTGCCGACGTACAAGGAGCAGCAGGAGCAGCTCCGCGACAGGGACCTCAACACGTACGGATTCCTCGGGTACCCGCTGCTCCAAGCCGCCGACATCCTCGCGTACCGGGCGCAGGCCGTCCCCGTCGGCGAGGACCAGCTCCCGCACCTGGAGCTCTGCCGCGAGATCGCGCGTCGCTTCAATCATCTCTACGGCGACGTCTTTCCCGAGCCGCAGGCCCTCCTGACCAAAGCGCCGCGCCTCCCCGGGACCGACGGCCGGAAGATGTCGAAGTCCTACGGGAACGCGATCTTCTTGAGCGACGACGCAGCCGCCCTGCGCACCAAGGTCGACGCGATGCTCACCGACCCGCAGCGCACCCACCGGCACATCCCGGGGAATCCGGAAATCTGCCCGGTCTTCGCGACGCACAAGGTGTTCTCCGACGCGGAGACCATCGCGTGGGCCGACCAGGGGTGCCGCACGGCCGGCATCGGCTGCCGCGACTGCAAGGGACGGCTCCGGGAGCGGCTGACCTCCCTGCTCGCGCCGATCGGGGAACGGCGAGCGGCCTACGGGGCTGAGCCGGCGAGGATCGAAGCCGTGCTCGATGCCGGCGCCGAGAAAGCGCGGGCGGCCGCCAGTGAGACGCTCCGCCTCGTACGCGCCGGTCTGGGCTTGGGGCGATGACGGAGCCCACGCTCGGCGGTCCCGACGCACTCCGCGTGCGCCTCGGGGCGTTCGACGGACCTCTCGACCTCCTGCTGCACCTCGTTCGCGTCAACGAGCTCGACATCACGAATCTCCCGATCGTCGAGATCGCCGGGCAGTACGACGCCTACCTCGACCTGATGCGCGAGCTGGACCTCGAGATCGCGGGGGACTATCTCGTCATGGCCGCGACGCTGGTCCACATCAAGTCGCGGCTCCTGCTCCCGCCCGATCCCGTAGCACCGGGCGAGGAGGCGTTCCAGGATCCGCGCGCCGAGTTGACGCAACAGCTGCTCGAGTACCAGCGCTTGAAGCAGGCCGCCGAGAATCTCCAGGCGATTGACAGCGTCAGAAGCCTGATCTGGACGCGCGACGGGGCCATTCCCACGGAGTTCGAAGGGGAGGAGCTCTTGGCCGTCGAGCTCTTCGACGTCATCGCGGCGTTCAAGAAGCTGCTGGACCGTCTCGGCGAAGACGCCAGGCTCCAAATGCACCGGGACGACGTGTCGGTGGCCGACAAGGTCGCCTGGCTGAGCGACATCCTCGAAGAGAAAGGCTCGGTCGATCTCCTCTCGCTGATCGCCGAGCTTCCGAATCGCACCGAGCGGATCGCAGCTTTCCTCGCGGTGCTCGAGCTGGTCCGGCTCCAGGTGATCGTCGTCTTCCAGCGCGCGCTGTCGGGGGATGTCCGCATCGCGCTCCGCAAGGATCCCGAGGAGACAGCATGACCGAGTCGATGGAGCCGCCGCCTCCCGCCGCGGATCTGGTCGCCGCCGTCGAAGCGGTGTTGTTCGCCGCGGCCGAGCCCGTGCATCCGAAGGAGATCGCGGCGGCCTTCGAGGGGGCGACCGAAGCCGACGTCAACGCGGCGATCGAGGCGCTCCGCGCGCGCTACGTGCAAGGTCCGGGCGGATTGACGGTGGAGCAGGTCGCCGGTGCCTTCCGCCTGGCGACCAAGCCCGAGATCGGTCCGACCGTCAGGCAGTTCTTCCGCCAGCGCAATCGCACGCGACTCTCGCCGGCGGGTCTCGAGACGCTGGCGATCATCGCGTACCGGCAGCCGATCACGGTCCCGGAGATCCAGGCGATGCGCGGGGTCGACCCGACCGGCGCGCTCAAGAGTCTGCTCGAGAAGTCGATGGTCCGGATCCTCGGACGGAAAAAGGTCGTCGGCAGCCCGTTGCTCTACGGCACCACGAAGCAGTTCCTGGTTCACTTCGGCCTCAACCGGCTGGAAGACCTACCCTCGATCGAGGAGTTCGATCAGTTCCTGGGAGCGATGGAGAGCGGGAAGGTCCCGGAAACGGACGAGGCACCGCCCGCGAGCGAATGACCGAGAGGCTCCAAAAGGTTCTCGCGCACGCGGGGCTCGCCTCGCGACGAGCCGCCGAGCGCTTGATCGCCGCGGGGCGGGTCACCGTCAACGGATCGGTGGTCGTCGAGCTCGGCACCAAGGTCGACCCTTCGCGCGATGCGATCAAGGTGGACGGCAAGAGGATCGGAGCCGCCCCCGCGGGCCGCACCTACCTCGCACTCCACAAGCCCCGCGGAGTCGTCACCACGCTCAGCGATCCGGAGGGACGTCCCACGGTCAAGGACTTCCTGCGCGGCCTGTCGACGCGCGTCTATCCCGTCGGCCGCCTGGATTATGACAGTGAGGGGCTCCTGATCCTCACGGACGACGGGGCGCTCGCCCGCGACCTGATGCACCCGTCCCGCGGCGTGCTCAAGACCTACCTCGCGAAGGTCCGGGGGCTTCCCGCCGCGGAGGCCCTAAGGCGTCTGGCGCGCGGAATCCCGCTCGACGGCAAGCGGACCGGACCGTCGCAGGTGCGCATCGTCCGGCCGGCCGACAACGCCTGGATCGAGATCACGATCGGGGAGGGGAGAAACCGCCAGGTCCGCCGCATGCTCCAAGCCGTCGGGCATCCCGTGCAGCGGCTTCGCCGCCTGCGCTACGGAGGAGTCTCCTTGGGTACGCTCCCGCCGGGGGGGGTGAGGGCGCTGACGGCACGCGAGATCGCGGAGCTCAGGCGGGCGGCCGGCGCACGCCCCGATTTCCCGACCGCAGGACGCCGCCGGTCGTCGTAATTCTCTGACAGATCGATTCTTGACAGTCTTTCGGCCGTTCTCTACGATGACGCCTTTGTCGGGTCGGAAACTCGACACCGGCAGCCCGCGCAAGCGGGTACCAACGGAGTCGGCGCGCTTAGGATCGGGACGCCGGCCCGAACCAGGAGGCACGATCCCCACATGAGCATTCAGGAAGACGAAAAAGTCGTCGCCCCCCCCGGACACGATGCCATCGAGGACGCCGAGGACTTCGGCAAGGCGCTCGCGGCCTGGGAGAGCGGGTTCAAGTCCCTCAAGGAAGGGGACGTGGTCTCCGGACGCGTTCTCAAAATCCTCGAGAAGGAAGTCGTCGTCGACATCGGATTCAAATCCGAGGGCGTCATCGACATCAACGAGGTCAAGGGTTACGACGGCCAGCTGACGGTCAAGGTCGGCGACCGGATCGAGGTTCTCCTCGAGCGCACCGAGAACAACGACGGGTACGTCGTGCTCTCGAAGGAGAAGGCGGAAAAGATGAAGGTCTGGGACGACGTCGAGCGCGCCTTCGAGACGGGCGAGCCGGTCCTGGGCCGCGTGATCGACCGCATCAAGGGGGGGCTCAAGGTCGACATCGGGGTCCCGGCGTTCCTCCCGGGCTCGCTCGTCGACGTGCGTCCGGTTCGCAACCTCGACGCGCTCCGCGGGCAGGAGTTCCGGATGCGCGTCATCAAGGTCAACAAGCGCCGGGGCAATATCGTGCTCTCGCGCAAGGCCGTTCTCGAAGAGGAGAACGCCGAGAAGAAGAAAAAGACCCTCGAAGATCTCGAAGAGGGGAAGATCCTGCGGGGCACCGTCAAGAATCTCACCGAGTACGGAGCGTTCATCGATCTCGGGGGGATCGACGGCCTCCTTCACATCACCGACATGGCGTGGGGCCGCATCAACCATCCGTCGGAGAAATTCCAGATCGGGGACGAGGTCGACGTCGTCGTCCTCAAGTTCGACCGCGAGCGCGAGCGGGTCTCTCTCGGCTTCAAGCAGCTCCAGGACGACCCGTGGGAGACGGCGACCTCGAAGTACCCGCCGCAGACGCGGATCCGCGGAAAGGTCGTCAGCCTCACGGACTACGGCGCCTTCATCGAGGTCGAGGAGGGGGTCGAGGGACTGATCCACGTGTCCGAGATGTCCTGGACCAAGCGAGTCAAGCATCCCTCGAAGATCCTGAACGCCGGGGACTGGGTCGAGTGCGTCGTTCTCGACATCGATCAGGAAGGGCGGAGGCTCTCCCTCGGATTGAAGCAAACCGAGCCCAACCCGTGGGATCTCATCGACACCAAGTATCGGGTCGGCGACGTCATCCACGGCAAGGTCCGGAACATCACGGATTTCGGAGCCTTCGTCGAGGTCGAAGAAGGGGTCGACGGCCTCGTGCACATCTCCGACCTCTCCTGGACGCGCCGGATCAAGAACCCCGGCGAGGTCCTCAAGAAAGGGGATGACGTCGAGGCGGTGATCCTGAAGATCGACTCGGAGAACCAGCGTCTCTCGCTGGGGATCAAGCAGCTCCAGCCGAACGTGCTCGAGGACTTCTTCCGGAGCCACGGGGTGGGGGACGTGCTGACCGGGAAGATCGTCCGCCTGACCGAGTTCGGAGCGTTCGTCGAGCTGTTCGAAGGGATCGAGGGGCTGGTCCACGTCTCCGAGATGTCGGCCGAGCGCATCGAGAACCCCGCGGACCATTTCAAGGTCGGGCAGGAGACGCGGGTCAAGATCATCAAGATGGACGCCGTCGAGAAGAAGATCGGCCTGTCGATCAAGGCGGCTCTCGACGAGCCGGAGGACAGCTCGATCCACTCGTACCGCGAGAGCCAGCAGGGTGACGGCGGCGCCACCTTGGGCGACGTCGCCGGCGACCTGCGCCGCTCCGCGTCCGATGCGGACGACGAGCGCGACGCCGACTGACCGGAAGAGCGGGCAGCATGACGAAGGCCGATCTGGTCGAGGAAGTCATCCGGGTCGCCGATCTCAGCAAGAAGGATGCTGAGAACGTCGTCAACACGGTCTTCGGCCAGATCATGGAAGCGCTCCGGAGCGACGACAAGATCGAGCTCCGCGGCTTCGGGAGCTTCCGAGTGCGGCGGCGCCGCTCGCGGCTCGGACGGAACCCGAAGACCGGAGACCGCGTGGACGTGCCCTCCAAGCGCATCCCGTACTTCAAGCCCGGGAAGGAGCTTCGCGACCTGATCAACGGCCACGGGCCCGCCGAAGGACGATGAGAGGCGACGGGACCAGCAGCCCCGGCACAGGGGGGCGCTACTACATCGAAACCTGGGGTTGCCAGATGAACGCGCTCGACGCCGACAAGATGTCGGGGGCGCTGGAGCGGCGCGGCTACCGGCGCGCGGACGCGCCGGAGCACGCCGATGTCGTTCTCTTCAACACCTGCTCGATCCGCGAGAAAGCGCAAGAGAAGGTGTTCTCCGAGCTGGGGCGCCTGAAGCCGATCAAGGACCGGCGTCCGGACGTCATCCTCGGCGTTCTGGGGTGCGTCGCGCAGCAGGAAGGGAGAGCGATCTTCGAGCGGGCGCCGCACGTGGACTTCGTCATCGGGACGCGGGCCACGGCCTCTCTTCCCGTCCTCGTCGAGCGCCTGCGGTCGGGGGACGAGTCGGCCCGGCACACGGTCGATGTCGAGCTTCGGGACGACTCGATCCGCTTTCCCTTCGACCAGATCCGCCGGGACGCGGCGGGGCCGGCCAAGGCCTACGTCACGATCATCGAAGGGTGCAATCACCGCTGCACCTTTTGCATCGTCCCGCAGACGCGGGGGCGCGAGATCTCGCGCGAGATGGCGGACGTCCTCGACGAGGTGCGCGCGCTCACCGAGCGCGGCTTCCGCGAGATCGAGTTCCTCGGGCAAACGGTCAACGCCTATCGGGACGCTCAGGGGAAGACTCTGGGAGATCTGCTGATTGCGGCCGCCGCGGTCGACGGCGTCGAGCGGATGCGATTCACCACGTCGCATCCCGCTCAGATGACCGACGCGCTGATCGACGCGATGGCGGCGGCGCGCCCGAAGCTCTGCTCGTACCTCCATCTTCCGGTGCAGTCGGGATCGTCCGACGTTCTGCGCTCGATGCGGCGCGGATACGACCGGGACGGGTACCTCGCGAAGCTCCGGAAGCTGCGCGAACGCATGCCGGAGATCAGCTTCGGCACCGACGTCATCGTAGGCTTCCCGACGGAGACGGAGGCCGACTTCGGCCACACGCTGTCCCTGATCGCCGAGGTCGAGTACGACACCGTTTACGCCTTCGCCTACTCCGTGCGCCCGGGCACCGCGGCGCTCGGACTCGGTCCCGACCTGCATCCGAGCGTCAAATTCGAGCGTTTGGCGAGGCTGAACGAGCTACAAAAGGGAATCCAGGCTCGGAGGAATCGCCGCTGGATCGGGCGGGACGTCGAGGTTCTCGTGGACGGCCCGAACGTCCGGCACGCCGGCGAATGGACCGGGCGAACCTCGGATGCCCGCTGGGTGCATTTCGGCGGCTCATCAGCCCCAGGGCGCCTGGAGTGCGTGCGCATCGCCGAATCCAGCGCCTATTCGCTCCGCGGAGAGCTCGTCGCCAGGACTTGACCCCGCCAAAACGGGGCGCTTATAGTGGATGGTGGACCGCCGGGAGAGCGCATGGCCGTCGAGATGAAGGTCAAAGGGTTGATGTGGGATCCGGTGTCCCGCATGCCGATCGTGATCCTCAGAACCCGGGAAGGGGAGAGCCTCCTTCCCATCTTCGTCGGCTTGTTCGAGGCGAACGCCATCGCCCAGCAGCTCGACGGAAGCCTCTCACCACGACCGATGACCCACGATCTCCTCGGCAACATGATCGACGCTTTGCACGCTCGCGTGGATCGCGTCGTCATCACCGATCTGCGGGACAACACCTTCTTCGCTCTCATTCACCTCGATCGCAACGGCGAGAAGTTGGCGATCGACTCACGCCCGTCCGACGCGATGGCTCTAGCGCTTCGGGTGAAGGTGCCGATCTTCGTCGAAGACGCGGTTCTCGAGAGGTCATCGGCGAGCGGTGACGAAGGACAGGTCGACGAAGCCGAGCGATTGCGGCGTTGGCTCGAGAAAGTCGACCCCGAGGAGCTCGGCCGCTACGAGATGTAGCCGACCGCAACCAAATCGTTGCGGCAACACCAGGGAATCCATCGCCGACAATTTCGTCGTCTAAACCGTTGACGCGGGATTCTGCGCTCGCTACACTCGCGGCGTCGTGACACTGCACAACATCTTGCGTCGTCTGATTCAAACTCCTCAACATCAAGCGGCCTCGTTTCAGCCGGCGACAAACGCCGAGGAAGAGACTCGCCCATGGGCTCGATGACGATCGTGGTCGCGAATCAGAAGGGGGGAGTCGGCAAGACGACGACGGCGATCAATCTCGCAGCGGCGCTCGCTCAGAAGAAGCTCAAGACGCTCTTGATCGACCTCGACCCGCAGGGAAATGCGACGATCTCCTTCGTCCCCGTGGACGGAACCGAAAAGACCGTCTACGACCTGCTCGTCGATCCCAGCGTCACGCCGGAGCAAGTGATCCGCACGACCTCGGACGAGAACCTCGACGTCATGGGCTCGCGGATCTCCTTGGCGAAGGCCGAGGTCAAGTTGGTGGGGGAGTTCGACAGCCACTTCCGCCTGAAGGACAAGATCGATCCGATCCGCGATCTCTACGACTACGTCGTGATCGACACGCCCCCGACGCTTGGAATCCTGACCGTCAACGCGCTCGTCGCGGGTACGCACTTGCTGGTCCCGATCCAGTCCTCCTACTTTGCGCTCGAGGGAACCGACGACCTGCTCGAAACCTACGAGAAGATTCGGGCACGGCCCAATCCGGGGCTCGAATTCCTCGGGGTGGTCGTCACGCTCCACGACAAGCGGACGATCCTCTCCCGCGACATCCACCAGCAGATCCGGAACGTCTTTGGCGACAAAGTGTTCAGGACCACGATCTCGAAGAGCGTGCGACTCGAGGAGAGTCCGGCCTACAAGCAGAGCATCTTCACGTTCGCGCCGCAGTCGTCGGGTGCGAACGAGTACTACAGTCTGTCGGAGGAGGTGATCGCTCGTGTCTAAGTTCCGGGGCCTGCCGCAGGACAAACGCATGCGCCATGACAGCCACTTTGTCGAGGAGATCACTTCGAGCCGATCGGAATCCATCGGCCGCCTTATCGACATCGACCGGATCGAGCCGAATCCACATCAGCCGCGAAAGCAGTTCGGCGATCTGTCCGAGATGGTGGCGTCGATCAAGGAGAAGGGAGTGCTCGAGCCGATCCTCGTGCGCGCGATCGAGGGAGGGCGCTTCGAGATCATCGCCGGGGAGCGTCGTTACCAGGCCTCGAAGATGGCGGGGCTGCGCCACGTTCCGGGGATCGAGGTCGATGTCGACAATCGAGGGATGCTTGAGATCTCTCTGATCGAGAATCTGCAGCGGAAGGACCTGACGCCGTTCGAAGAGGCCGCCGCAATCCAGCGCCTCTGTGACCAGTTCCGCTACACGCACGAAGAGATCGCCCGGAAGCTCGGAAAATCTCGGACCGTGATCACGGAAGCGCTGAGCCTCAACCGGATGCCTGAGAGCGTGCAGGAGCGATGTCGGCAGGCCGACATTGATAGCAAGTCGATGCTCCTTCAGATCGTACGTCAGGAGACGGAAGACGCGATGCACAAGTTGGTCGACCGGATCACCGGTGGCGGAATAACGCGCGAGCAGGCGCGCAAGTTCAACCGAGGCGGGGCGCGGAACGACGGGCGCCAGAAGCGATTCGTCTATCGCTACGCACCGGAGGACGCGACGTTCCAGTTCAGCCTGACGTTCCCTCGGCCGAACGTGCAGAAGACGGAGCTGGTGAGCGCGCTGCAGTCGATTCTGGAGAGGCTCATCCGGGAGCTTCAGGAGGATGGACGGGCGGCCGCCGGCACTTCCCGGGGGCGGAAGGCGAGGGCGCCGGAGGCGAGCGCCTGATCTTGATTTCGATAGGCAGCTCGGGACATTTCGCGGGGATATGAGTTTACATAATATGCATTATCGGACGTTGGATTGATTCGAATTCCCATCGGAACCGCCTGCTAAACTCCGCCGCCGATGCTTCGACCCCGGCGTCTCACCCGCTACGTCCTCAGCGAGCTTGCCGCGGCAACGTTCGTGGGAATCGCCCTCTGGACGGCGATTCTCATGATGAACGACTTCTTCTTCATCGCCCGCCAGGCCATCCAGAAGGATCTCGGCGTCGGGATCACCCTTCAGATCCTCGGGCTCAACGTGCCGAGCATGCTGGTCCTGGCGATTCCCATCGGTACGCTGCTCGGGTCCTTGATCGCGATCGGTCGCCTCTCCGCCGACGGCGAGATGATCGCGTGTCAGTCGTGCGGTCTGGGCCCATGGCAGCTGATGCGCCCGCTGGCGATGCATGGCGCGGCTGCGATGGCCGTGGCGCTCTCGATCTACGTCTTCGTCCAGCCGTGGGCCAGTTACGAGCTCCGCGCGATCCAGAGCCGCCTTTTGACGGCGCGCAACGTCACCACGGAGATCAAGCCACGCGTCTTCTTCGACGAGCTCCCGGGATACGTCTTGTTCGTCGACGAAATGCGAGCGGGTACGAACGGGGTCCTTGAAAGGACCGTCCTCTATCAAGCCCCGGAGAACGGAGGGAGCGCGAACGAGCAGCTGATCGTCGCCAAGCACGCGACGGTGAGCCCAGCGGCCACGAAAGATTCCCGGCTCCGCCTGGAGTTCAGAGATGGCGTGTGGCAGTCGTTCCGCTCCAACGATCCGGAGACCTATCGCAGCTCCCAGTTCGACGCCTTCTCGCCAAGCCCGATCCTCCTTCCGCCCTGGATGCAGCCCGGCGGCGAGAGGCCGGACAAGGTGGTCGCCGACATGCTCCCAGGCGAGCTCTGGAAGGAGTATCGTGCGGCGCACCACGAGCCGAATCCGCTCCTCCGCGGGTACCGCGTCCGCGCCGTGGGTTCCGAGGCCCATCGACGGCTGGCTCTCCCGTTCGCGAGCCTGGTGTTCGCGCTGCTCTCGCTGCCCCTGGGAGTCTCTCGAGCACGCAGCGGCAAGGGCGCCGGCTTCGCGCTCAGCCTCGGGGTCATTCTCGTCTATTGGATGATCTTCACCTTCGGACTCGAGCAGGCCCGGGACGGGCGTGTCCCCGTCGCGCTGGGGGTCTGGAGCGCGAACCTGATCGTGGCCGCTTGGACGATCGTCCTCTATCGGATGATGCGCTCCCCTGCCCGCACTCCCGTCTGGCTCGGGCTCGCGCGCCGCGCCTGGACGTGGCTGTTGGCGTCCCCCTCGGCGCTGATCCGGCGGCGTCCATCGTCCCGTGAGGTCACGGGAGCACCGGCTGAGTCGGATGCGCCGGCACGCGGATTCCGCTTGGCCGCCGTGCTCGACCGCTACATCGGCGTTCTCTACCTTCGCATGCTCGGCATCTCGCTCGCATCGACGTATGTGATCTTCTCGCTCGTCGAGCTCAAGGGGCTGTTGGACGCGATCGTCGAGCGGAAGCAGCCGCCGATCCTTCTCGTCACCTACTTCAAGTACTTCATCCCAGGTGCGCTGGTGCTCACACTGCCGTTCGCCGCCATGATCGCGGCGGTGCTCGCCGTCACGCTCCTGGCGCGCCACGGTGAGCTGACAGCCATCAAGGCCTCCGGCATGAGCGCCCGTCGCGTCTGTGCGCCGATCATCTTCATCACGCTCTTGCTTTGCGGGCTCCTCCACCTGGTTCAGGACCGGATTGCGCCCGAGACGAACCGCCGCGCGCAGTCGGTCAAGGATGCGATTCAAGGACGCAGCCCGCGCACCTACGGATGGTCGCCGGGCGGGCGCTGGACCTGGGGGAGCGACGGCAGGCTCTACCACTACCGGATCTTCGATCCGCAGGCGCTGCGATTTCAGGGGCTCTCCGTGTTCAGGATCGACCTCGCCGCGGCCCGTGTGCTCGAGCAGTGGTTCTGCACCTCGGCGAAGTGGGACGGCACGAAGTGGGAGGCGGAGAAGGGTTGGTATCGCACCTTCCCAGAGCGCGGATCGTCTGGCGAGTACCGACGCTTCGACAAGGAAGCGATCACGGTTTTCGATTTTCCCGACAATTTCACGCGCCGAGAGAGAACGCTCCTGGCTGGCGCCGATCTGCCGCAGCAGGCCTCCATCGGCGACCTCGACGAGCAGATCGCGGGCCTTGCCAAGAGCGGTTACGACACGACCCGGCTCCGCGTCGAGTATTGGCAAAAGACGGCCGCGGTCGCCACACCTCTCGTCACGGTGCTGCTGGCACTCCCCTTCGCCTTCAAGGTTGGACGCAGAGGGTCGACTTACGGCGTCGGCGTCGGCCTCCTCCTGGCCATCGTCTTCTGGGCGACGGCGGCAATCTTCAACGCCCTCGGCCTCGAAACGATCCTGCCGCCGATGCTTGCCGCATGGTCTCCCAACGCGTTCTTCGCGGCCATAGGCACGCTCTTCTTGCTGTACATACCGACTTAGTAATTATTATTGTTTATCTAGTTTTCTGACGGCGTCAGAGACGACTGCCTGCGCCGGGTTGAGTTCGAGCGACCTCTTGAAGGCCGACAGCGCCTTCTTGCGGTCGTCGAGGCGCGCGTACGACTCCCCCAGAGCGTTGAGCACGTCGGTCCGGTCACCCAGCGCATCGTGCGCCGCACGGAGCTGCGTCGCCGCCTGGGCAGGCCGGCCGGCCGACAGATCCAAGAGCCCGAGCTGAAGCCGCGCCGTTCCGACGGATCGCGGATCCTTGACCGCCTCCTCGAGCTCCCGTCGCGCGGCAGCGAGGTCTCCGCGGTGCCGTGCGATCAGCGAGCGATTGATCCGCGCATCTCCGTAGGCAGGATCGAGTGCGAGCGCACGATCGAGCAGCTCCGCTGCGGCCGCGTCATCCCCTTCCGAGAGCGCGAGCCCCGCGAGGTTGTTGAGCGGCGAAGCGTAGGTAGGGTCCGCTTCGATCGCTTTCTTCCACAGGGCGCGCGCCTCGCGGCTCTCCCCCGTGGCGAAGTACAGGGAAGCCAGATTGTTCATGACGACCGCGTTCTTGGGAGCTTTCGCGAGCGCGCGTCCGTACAGATCGATAGCGCGATCGATTTGGCCGCGATCCTGGCACAGGAGCGCCAAGTTGTTGTACGCACCGACGAAATACGGGTCGGCGGCGATCGCGGTCAGGTACCATCGCTCCGCGTCGTCGTCATGGTGCTCTCCCCGGGAGAGGTTGCCGAGGTTGTTGCGGGGCTCGGCCGCGTTGGCGTCGAGCTTGGCCGCATCCAGGAATTCCCGCTCCGCCTCGCGCACCCGTCCTTGCTTCTCGAGCACGATACCCAGGGAGTTCTTGACCTCCCCGGCGTCGGGCTCGAGCGCGAGCACGGCGCGAAGCCGGCTCTCGGCCCCGGGCAGATCTCCGTCCTCCAACTCGAGCTGAGCGATCTGCAGCCCGGCGGCGCGCCGTCCTTCGGGGGCTTCGAACGCCTTCTCGAAGAGCAGCCTCGCTTCCAGCCGCTCGCCGGCAAAGCGCTGCGCGATCCCGAGGTTGATCATCAGCGTCGCCTGGTTGGGCTGGTCGGCGAGGGCCTGGCGAAAGGCGGCCGCGGCTTCTGCGTACTTGCCTTCCGCAAGGAGCCCGACGCCCCGGTTGTTCTTGGTGGTCATCGGAAGGTTGTCGCTCGCGGAGAGATAGCCTAGGCTCTGGAGCTTTGCGCGCAGCTCGTTCGATTCCCGCTCGTCGCTCGGCTGTGGCGACTCCCCCATGCGCGCCAGCACGGGGTCCTCGGTCCGGAAGCGAACCGGATGCGCTGCGAGGAGCTCGGGCGTGAGCCCCCTTCCGAGCACGCGCCCGGGCCATGACTTGGGCACCGGCTGTCCGAAGAGCGCGAGGATCGTCGGGGCGATGTCGTAAACGGAGGCTTCCTCGAGCGTCACGCCGCGTTGCACCCCCGGTCCGTTCATGACGAGGATGCCGAATCGCCGGTGCCAGTCCGCCGCCGCGCCGTGGCCGATCCGGGAGTCCGTCGTCAAGGGCCGGGTCGCATCCGACGCGAAGCCGTGATCGCTGACGACGAAGACGGTCCACCCTTCGCGTCCCTCGAGGAGCTTTCCGAGGATGGCGTCCGCGTTCTCGTAGGTGCGGTCGACGATCGATCGGAACGACGCGAAGCTCTTCGGATCGACCGAGGGGAGCCGCGGCGGCCGGTAGGACATGAACAGATGGCCGGCGGTGTCGGTGCCCTCGAAGTAGACCGCCTCGAATCGAACCGTCTCTCGCGCGCGCATCGCGAGCGCCGCGTCGAGGTAGGTCTTCCCCGCCGCGAGCAGCGTTCGGAATTCGTCGAGGCGCTCGCGTTCGTCCGGGTCGAATTCCTCGAGACGCCGGCGCGGGCCCTCCAAGTACGGCGTCACGTCGCTCCACGGAACCGAGTCCGTGGGGACGATGAGCGGCCGGACGGTCTCGTACACCGAGGCGGGCCACGTCTTCCCGGCGGCCGAGCGGGGATCGGAGCTGTAACCGAAGAGCTGGTAGGCCACTCGATCGGTCACCATGTAGCCGTTGACCGGATCCGCAGGCCAGGTCGCCCACCAGCCGGTCACCCCGACCCTCGCCCCGGCCTCGGACAGAAGGTCCCATACCGCGGGGACGCGTCGCGCTCGGGAGGTGACCGGCTCTCGCTCCCCGTTCGGCGTCGGAGCGAGAAAATCGAGGATGCCGTGGCGCGCCGGCTCGACGCCGGTCGCGATGCTGGTCCAGATGACCGGCGAGAGCATCGGCGGGCTCGACAGCAGGTTCGAGCGCACGCCGCCCTTGACCAGTCGGGCGAGGTTCGGCATCCGGCCGGCCGCCATCAGCGGATCGGCGATCTTCCAGTCCGCACCGTCGAGGCCGACGACCAACACCTTCACGTCCTTGGGGATCCGTGCCAGGCCGGATTTCGCGGTCAGGTCGTCGAATCCCTGAAGCGTGAGACGCTCGAGCGCCACCCCCCGCTCTGAAAGCCCGGCGCGGAGACCTCGTTCGAAGGCAAGCCTTCGCGTGGACACGCCCCGGTCCTCTCGATCGGCGTCGCCGAGGACGCTCGACGACGCTCGGATCGCCGCTAAGAGCACGGCGGGAAGCCCCTTCCCCTCGGCGGCGCGGTCGAGCTCGACGGCGTCCTCGGGGAGCGCGCGGACCATGGCGGTCCCCATGAGGCCGAAGCGGCTCCCGTCCGCGCTGGGGAGCATGGCCGTGGCGGCGCCCGGGAGCGGCAGCTCGACTGCGGGCCGAGGAAAGACGCTCAGTCGGAACAGTCCCGGAGGGGCGAGCACGAGGCGCCGATGCTCGAAGACTCGAGGGAGGCCGCCCGAGGCAAGTCCTGAGCGAACGGCGAATTGACGCTCGGGGTCGAGCCGGTGAACTCCTGTACCGAGCCAGAGGAGGAGGGCCGAGCCCAAGGCTACGGTCGCGTACCGCCGCAGGCGCTTAGGCGCCATCGCTCCACGAAGCGAGGTAACGCTGCTGCTCCGGCGTGAGTGCGTCGATCCGCACGCCCAGGCTCGTCAGCTTGAGCGCCGCGACATGCTGGTCGATCTCCTTCGGGACCGACAGCACCGTCGGCTCGAGCTTTCCCCGGCGTGCGACGAGAAAGTCCACGGCAAGGGCCTGATTGGCGAAGGTCATGTCCATGATGGTCGCGGGATGCCCCTCACCGGCCGCGAGGTTCACGAGCCGGCCGCCGGCCAAGAGATGAATCCGCCGCCCGTCGGGGAGCTCGAACTCTTCGACGAGGTCGCGCACAGGCCGGCGCTTGACGGCGAGGCGCGCGAGGGCCCCCACGTCGATCTCGACGTCGTAGTGCCCCGCGTTCGCGATGAGCGCGCTGTCGGGCATCAACGCGAAATGCTCACCCCCGACGACGTTCTTGCTCCCGGTCGCCGTGATGAAGACGTGCCCCTCGCGCGCCGCGTCCTTCATCGGGAGAACGCGGAAGCCGTCCATGCAGGCCTCGAGCGCCGCCACGGGGGCGACCTCGCAGATCGTCACCTGCGCACCGAGCCCCCGTGCGCGCATCGCGATCCCCTTCCCCACCCAGCCGTACCCTGCGACCACGATCGGCATCCCGGCGACGAGGACGTTTGTCGCGCGGACGATCCCGTCCATCGTCGATTGCCCCGTGCCGTGGCGGCTGTCGAACAGTTGCCGCGTCACCGCGTCGTTGACGGCGACGATCGGGTAGGAGAGCTGTCCGCGGGCGGCGAGCGAGCGCAGACGGATGACGCCGGTCGTCGTCTCCTCGGTCCCGCCGGCGACGTCGTTCAGCAAGTCGCGCTTCCTTTCGTGGAGGATCGTCACGAGATCGGCGCCGTCGTCGAGCGTGATCGTCGGTCTCAGGGCGAGCACACGCTCGAGATTCTCGGCGCGCCGCGCCGCGCTCTCTCCGCGGGCGGCGAAGGTCGGGATGCCGAGCTCGGAAGTCAGCGCGCCGGCGACGTCGTCCTGGGTCGAGGTCGGGTTGCTCGCGGAGAGCGCGACGTCGGCTCCGGCGGCCTTCAGCGTCAAGAGCAGATTCGCGGTCTCGGGCGTGACGTGCAGGCAGGCGGCGATGCGGTGTCCGGCCAGAGGGCGCTCCTTCGCGAAGCGCTCGCGAACGATCCGCAGGACCGGCATGTTGCGTTCTGCCCAAGCGATGAGGCGCTCGCCGGACACCTCGGCCTCTCGCGCCTAACGGCCTGCCGCGGCTCGCAGCTTGGCCGCGGCGGCGGTGCTCTCCCACGTGAACCCGGGCTCGCTCCGGCCGAAGTGCCCGTAAGCCGCCGTCGCGCGGTAGATGGGTTTGCGGAGATCGAGGTAGTCGATGATGCCGCCCGGGGTCAGCGGAAAGACCTCCCGCACGAGTTCGACCAGCCGCTCTTCCGGAAGCCGGCCTCCCCCGAACGTATGGACGAGAATCGAGACCGGCTCCGGCACGCCGATCGCGTAGGCGAGCTGGACTTCGGCGCGATCGGCCAGATCCGCCGCGACGAGGTTCTTCGCGATGTGCCGCGCCATGTAGCAGGCCGAGCGGTCGACCTTCGTGGGATCCTTCCCCGAGAACGCCCCACCGCCGTGGTGTCCCATCCCGCCATACGTGTCGACGATGATCTTCCGACCCGTCAGTCCGGTGTCTCCCTGCGGGCCGCCCGTGACGAACCGGCCCGTCGGATTGACCCAGACCTTGGTGTCCTTGTCGAGGAGCCGGGCGGGGATCGTCGGCTTGATCACCTTCTCGCGCACCGCGCGCTCGAGCTCGTCGGTCGCGACGTCCGGGGCGTGCTGCGTCGACACGACGATCGCTTCGACCCTCACCGGTGTGCCGTTGTCGTACTCCACCGTCACCTGGGACTTCCCGTCGGGCCTGAAGAACGGCACCGAGCCGTCTTTGCGGCAGGTCGCCAAGCGCCGCGTCAAGCCGTGGGCGAGCATGATCGGCATCGGCATGAGCTCGTCGGTCTCGCGGCAGGCGTATCCGAACATCATCCCCTGGTCGCCCGCCCCTCCGGTGTCGACCCCCATCGCGATGTCGCCCGACTGCTCGTCGATCGCGGAGAGGACGGAGCAGCTGGCGGCATCGAGGCCGTAGCTCGCGTCGGTGTACCCGATCGAGTCGATGGTCTTCCGCGCGATCTTCTGGATATCGATGTAGCTCGAGGTCGTGATCTCGCCGGCAACGATGCAGAGGCCCGTCGTCAGGAGCGTTTCGCAGGCGACGCGGCCCCGCGGGTCGGTCTCCAGGATGGCGTCGAGCACCGCGTCCGAGATCTGATCGGCGACCTTGTCGGGGTGCCCTTCGGTCACCGATTCGGACGTGAACAGATTTCGACTCTTCGACGCCATGATCGCTCCAGGCCGGGTATGGGTCCGGAATCGTAGCAGCCCCGCGCACTCTCCCCAAGGGTCATACGGGGGCGCTAACGCAGGGCTCGCGCCCGAAGGCGGACCCGGCCCGGTCCGACGACGTTTTCGAGCGCGGCCTGGAGCTGCCGTGACGGGCTGACCCGAAGCGTCGGCTCCGCCCGCGCCACGACGCGAAAATCCCCCGCGCGGACGATCTCGAGGTAGAGGGCGACCTCCCCTCGGTGGGATTCGACGGCCCGACGCAGCTTGCCGACGAGATCGTCGTCGAGCTCCGCCGCGTCGAGGCGGATCTGGACCGCCTCCGCCTTCTTCTCGTGCAGCCCCTCCAGAGGCGCGACCTCGTCGGCGGTCAGACGAACCCGTCCGTCGTCCGACTCCACGCGGCCGCTGATCAGCACGGCACGGTCGTTCTCGAGGAGGGACTGGTACTGCTCGTAAGTCTTCGGAAACGCCAAAACCTCGATCTGCCCTTCGAGATCCTCGAGCTGGAACCCTCCCCACCAGGCGCCCCTCTTGGACTTCCGCTTGCGGAATTCGGTGATGATCCCGCCGACCGACACTTCGGATCCCGACGGGAGATCCCGCAAGGCCGCGGTGCGATGGGAGGCGAAATCGTCGAGCAGGCCGCGGAGACTCTCCAGCGGGTGTCCGCTGACGTAGAAGCCCAGCGTCGCCTTTTCGTGGGCGAGGCGTGTGCGCTCGTCCCATTCGGGCAGGTCGGGAAGGAGGGCCGCCGGCGGGTTCGCCGTCTCGCTGAGCGTCGACGCCCCGCCGAAAAGGCTCCCCTGCCCGGACTCGCGATCGATGCGCCGTTTCTGCCCCCACTCGAGAGCGGCATCGACCGCGGCCTCTTGCTGAGAGCGTCGCGCGCCGAACGCGTCGAGCGCGCCGGACTGCGCCAGGGCCTCGAAGACCCGCTTGTTCGCCAGCCTCAGGTCGATCTCGCCCGCCAGGTCGAAGATCGAGCGGAACGGGCGCGCCAATCGGCGGCGCGCCTCGACCAAGGAGGCGATCGCACCCTCGCCGACGTTCTTGATCGCGGAGAGGCCGAAGCGGACGGCCTCCCCTTCGACCGCGAAGTCCAGGCTGGACGTGTTGACGTCCGGCGGTAGCACGCGAATTCCCATCTCGCGGCACTCGTTGACGTATTGGACGAGCTTGTCGGTATTCCCCTTTTCCGTCGTCAGGAGCGCCGCCATGAAATGAACCGGATAGTGGGCCTTGAGCCACGCGGTGCGGTAGGCGACGAGCGCGTACGCGGCCGAGTGCGACTTGTTGAACCCGTACCCGGCAAAGAATTCCATTTGATCGAAGACGCGGCCGGCCTCCCCCGCCTTGATCCCCTGCGTCGTCGAGCGCTCGATGAATCGCTCGCGCTCGGCCGCCATCGCCTCCTTCTTCTTCTTGCCCATCGCGCGCCGCAGGATGTCCGCCTCGCCGAGCGAGTACCCCGCCATGGCGGAGGCGATCTGCATGACCTGCTCCTGGTAGACGATGACGCCGTAGGTCTCGCGGAGGATCGCTTCGAGGAGCGGGTGCGGATATTCGACGCTGACCCTCCCGTGACGACGCTTGATGAAGTCGTCGATCAGCCCCCCACCGATCGGGCCGGGGCGATAGAGGGCGTTGATCGCCACCAGGTCCTCGAACCGGTCGGGCTTGAGCCTCCGGAGGATGTTCTTCATCCCCTCGGATTCGAACTGGAAGATCCCGGCGGTGCGCGCCTTCCCGAACAGGTCGTACACCGCCGGATCGTCGAGGGTGAGCGCGTCGACGTCCGGCCTCGTGCCCGTCGAAGAGGCGATCGACGCCGACGCGTCCTCGATCAGCGTCAGCGTCTTCAGGCCGAGAAAGTCCATCTTGAGGAGCCCGATCTCCTCGATGTCCGACATCGCGAACTGCGTCGTGATCGCCTCGTCGGTGCCGCGATAGAGCGGGGCGAACTCGACGATCGGCTTCGGCGCGATCACGACCCCGGCGGCGTGCGTGGACGCGTGACGGACGAGCCCCTCGAGCCGCTGAGAGACGTCGATCAGCTCTTGGACCCTGGGCTCGGACTGATACGCCTGTTTGAGCGCCGGGACCTCCGCGAGCGCCTTGGCGATCGTGACCTCTTGGCCGGGCTGCTGCGGGATCAGCTTGGCGATCCGGTCGACCTCGGCGTAGGGGATATCGAGGCCGCGCCCGGCGTCACGGATGACCGCCCGGGCCGCCATCGTCCCGAACGTGATGATCTGCGCGACGTTGGGACGGCCGTACTTGCCGGTGACGTAATCGATCACACGCTCGCGGTTCCGGAAGCAGAAGTCGATGTCGATGTCCGGCATCGAGATCCGCTCGGGGTTGAGAAAGCGCTCGAACAGAAGGTCGAACTGCATCGGATCGATGTCGGTGATCTGCATGCAGTACGCGACGAGCGAGCCCGCCGCGGACCCCCGACCGGGACCCACGGGAATCCCGTGCTCGCGCGAGAAGCGAATGAAGTCCCACACGATGAGGAAGTAGCCGGCGAAGCCCATCTCGCGAACGACTCTGATCTCGGTCGCGAGCCGCTCCCTGTACGCCTCGATCGGGTGCCGGAGCCGGCCCGCGTCCCGCTCGGCCCGCCAGCGCGCTAGGCGCATCTCGAAACCGTCGCGGGCGATCTTCTCGAAGTAGGCCGGGATGTCGAAGCCGTCGGGGACGGGGAAGTTCGGGAGCTGGTGCGGCTGCTTCTCGAACGTGAACGCGCACCTCTCGGCCACCGCCCGCGTGTTGGCGACCGCCTCCCCCGCCCAGGCGAAGAGGCTCGCCATCTCGGCTTGGGTCTTCAGGTAGTGCTGCGGGGAGTAGCGGATCCGGTCGGGGGCGTGGACGTGCTTGCCGGTCTGGATGCACACCAGAACGTCGTGGGCGAAGTGGTCGGTCGGCAAGAGGTAGTGACAGTCGTTCGTCGCCACGACGCCCAAGCCGAGCTCTTTCGCCAGTCGGGCGGAGCCTTCGTTGACCACGATTTGCTCTTCGAGCCCGTGGTCTTGAAGCTCGAGCCAGTACCGATCCCTTCCGAACAGGTCGCGAAACTCACCGGCGACTTTTCTCGCCTCGTCGTACCGGTCGGTGCGCAGGAGGGTCGGGACCTCGCCGGCCAGGCAAGCGGAGAGGCAGACGATCCCGTCGCTCAGCGCCCCGAGCAGCTCCTTGTCGATTCGGGGGCGGTAGTAGAACCCTTCGAGGAAGCCGGCCGTCGCCAGCTTGATGAGGTTCTTGTAGCCGGCGTAGGTCTCGGCGAGGAGGATCAGGTGATGGTACGGCTTCTGCCGGGACCCCCCCACCTGCGACGATCCCTTGTCGTGACGGGACCCCGGCGCGACGTACGCCTCGATCCCGATGATCGGACGGACTCCCTGCTTGCGCGCCTCGCGCGCGAACTCGAGGACGCCGAAGAGATTCCCATGGTCGGTGATGGCGATCGAGCGCTGCCCGTCCTCCGCGGCGCGAGCCAGCATCTCGTCGAGCCGCTGGGCGCCGTCGAGCAGCGAGTAGGTCGTGTGATTGTGGAGGTGCACGAACTCGGGGGCGCGGCCGGACATGCGTCTACTCCCACTCGATCGTGCCCGGCGGCTTGCTCGTCACGTCATAGACCACGCGGTTGACCCCGCGCACTTCGTTCACAATGCGGCTCGACACCTTGGCGAGGAGATCGTACGGCAGCCGCGACCAATCCGCCGTCATGAAATCGTGCGTGGTCACCGCCCGAAGGGCGACGACGTTCTCGTAGGTCCGGTAGTCGCCCATCACGCCCACGCTCCGGACGGGGAGGAGGACCGCGAAGGCCTGCGAGACGGCGTCGTAGAGCCCGGCCGCGCGCAGCTCCGCGAGGAAGATCGCATCCGCCTCCTGAAGGACGGCGACGCGCGCCGCCGTCACCTCGCCGAGCACGCGAACGGCCAACCCGGGACCGGGGAACGGGTGCCGGCCCACGAACGCCGGGTCGAGCCCGAGCTCGAGCCCGACGCGCCGCACCTCGTCCTTGAAGAGGTCCTTGAGCGGCTCGACGAGCTTCAGCCGCATCGTTTCGGGGAGGCCGCCGACGTTGTGGTGCGTCTTGATCGTCGCCGAAGGGCCGCGCACCGACGCCGATTCGATCCGGTCGGGGTAGATCGTCCCCTGAGCCAGGAACTCGACCTCCCCCAGGGCGCGCGCGTGCTCCTCGAAGACCGCGATGAACTCCTCGCCGATGATCTTACGCTTCCGCTCGGGGTCTTCGACGCCGCGGAGCTTCGACAGGAAACGCACGCTCTCGTCGGCGTAGCGGACCTCGAGCTTGTAGCGATCGCGGAAGGCGCGCACGACCTGCTCCGCCTCCTCCTTCCGAAGCACGCCGTTGTTGACGAAGATGCAGGTGAGGCGCGGTCCCAGGGCGCGGTGGAGGAGAAGCGCCATCACGGCGGAATCGACCCCGCCGGAGAGCGCGCAGACGACGCGGCCGTCCCCGACCGTCCGGCGCACCTCGGCGACCGCCTCCTCGACGAACGACGCGATCGTCCAGTCGCCGCGGCAGCCGCAGACGTCGTACAGGAAGTTGCGCAGGATCTCCCGCCCGTGTTCGGTGTTGTTGACCTCCGGGTGGAACTGGATGGCGTAGAGCTTCCGCTCGACGTCCTCGACACCGGCGTGCGGCGCATTCCGGGAGGACGCGACCGTCCGGAATCCCGGGGCCGGCGCCGCGACGTCATCGCCGTGGCTCGCCCAGACCCGCTCCTCCGGTCCGATCCCCTTGAACAGGCGGCTGCCGGCGCTCGTCACCGTCACCGTCGCCGGGCCGTACTCGCGACCGGCCGCCGGCCGGACATCCCCGCCCAGGACCGACATCATCACTTGCATTCCATAGCAGATGCCGAGAACGGGGACGCCCGTCTCGAAAAGCTCGCGCCCGACCTTCGGCGCCTTCTCGTCGTAGACCGAGTCGGGGCCCCCGGAGAGGATGATTCCCTTGGCCCGGCGGCTCCGCACGGCCTCGACGCCCGCGTGGAACGGCACGACCTCGCAGTAGACGAGAAGCTCCCGGACGCGGCGCGCGATCAGCTGGGTGTATTGCGAGCCGAAATCGAGGATGACGACCAGCTCGTGAGAGGGGCTCATCGGCGCTCCTCAGCGGGCGCGGTCAGCTCGAGCACGAGTCCCTCCAGCACGGCCCCTTTGTCGAGAGACCGGCTCTTGAGGCTGCGGTCGGCCGCCAGGAGCCGCCCCGGCATCGCGAGGGCTTCTGCGAGCGTGTAGCGCGCAAGACCCATCGTCAGCGCGTCCCGGTAGTACCAGGCCCGCGCGGCATCGACGGCGTCCTTCGCGGACTTTCCCGCATCGCTCATGGCCCTGGCGGCGAGCAGAGCGCGCGTCCGCGAGGCGAGAGCGCCCAAGATCCTGATGGGCTCGTCCCCCGCATCCAGCACGCGACGCGCCGCAGCGGCGGCGGCTTCGCGCTCGCGCGCCGTCAGCGCGTCCGCCAGCTCCCAAACCGAATGCGCTCCGCCGCCGACCACCAACTCCCGGACCGTCGCAGCATCGAGAGGCTCGCCGGCTCCCCCTTCGGCCCCGCGCCAGATGGCGATCTTCTCCAGCTCGTTGGCGATCCGATGGAGATCGGGCCCGCAAACCTCGAGCAGCAGCTCTCCGGCGCGTCCGTCCAACGGGATGCCGTGCGACGCGGCCAGCGAGCTCATCTCGGCCGCGAGCTCCCGGAACGCGGTATCGGTCGTCGGGTGACGGAAGGTCAAGCAGATCCCCGCCTCCGCGAGAGCTTTGGGGAGCTTGCGCTTCCGCTCGAGCTTCGGCGCCCGGACGATCAGGAAACTGTCCTTCGGTGGATGGGACGCGTAGGCGGTCAGCGGCTCGGGGTCTCCTTCGAGGACCGCGACATCGGGAACGAAGACCACGCGGCGCGAGGAGAACATGCCGCTCGACCGCGCCGACCCGACGAGCGCCATCGTCGAGAGCGCGTCGCCGCCCACGATCGAGAGCGCGAACCGATCGCTGCGATCGGGAATCAGGTGGTCGAGCAGCGCGGCCTGCGCGCGGTCGAGGTGGTAGAGATCGTCACCGGTCAGAACCGTCAGCCCCGGCGGCCACCCCTTCGAGAGGGCCGCGAGAACGCTCTTGAGCACGGCGCCGCCCCAAGGTCCCTCGGAGCGGGCGGCGAAGGCCATCAAAACCCCTCCGTGATCGAGTTGACCAGGGTCTGCGCGGCGCCGCGGGCCAAGGCGTCGAGGGCCGTCGTCTCGAGATCGAAGTAGTTCGCCTCTTCCTGCTGGACGTCGTACTGGTTGCGGAAGAGCAGGCTCGACTGGCTCCACAGGATTTCTCCCGTGGCGAGGTCCCGAAGGCTTGCGCGAAGCATGACGGAGGTCTCGAGCCTCGTCGCCCGTCCGTCCGAGTTGAACTGAACCGGGGTCGTGTGGAAATCGGTGACCGCTCCTTCGAGATAGGCATCCGCCGCCGACTTGTCGGTGACGATCTTGTACCCGCCATGACGGGAGAGCTCGCGCGCCACCGCTTCAGTGGTGCGGACCTCGATCTCCGGCCGGCCGGTGCGATTCTCGAAGGGAGCCACCGCGATCGTCTTGATGTTCTTGGGAAGGAACGACGTCGTTCCCGCGAGCTTGTATCCGCAACCGCTGGCGCATGCAGCCAGAGCGAGGACGGCGGCTCCGGCGCGAGTCCGGCCGCTCATCCCAGCACCACGTTGAGAAGCCGGTCGGGAACGAACACGATCTTTCGGATCGCCCGCCCGTCGAGGTAGGCCGCGACCCTGGCGTCGCCGCGCGCGGCGACGATGGCGTCCGCCTCGCTGGTGCCGGCGGGGACCGTCAGCTTCCCGCGGACCTTGCCGTTGACCTGGACGACCAGCAGCACCACGTCCGACGCCAGGAGCGCGGGATCGGGAATCGGCCAAGCGGTCGTGGCCACGAACGGCGGAAAGCCGAGGGATTCCCACAACTCCTCCGCCATGTGCGGGGCCAAAGGGCTGAGGAGCTGGGCGATCGTCTCGAACGCTTCGCGCGCCGCCCACGCCTCACCGTCCCCCATCGCCTCCGACTGCACCAGAGGGGCGACGAGATTCAGGAGCTCCATGATCGCCGCGAGGGGGGTGTTCAAGTGCATCCTCGGGCCGAGGTCGTCGGTGACCCTGCGGATCGTGTGGTGGGTCTTTCGGCGAAGCGCGCGAGCCGCGCCGGCTCCGGCGGAAGCCGGGATGGGAGCGCCCTTCGGGGGAAGCGAGGGCAAGGCCTTCTCGAAGATCCGCCAGAGGCGGGCGAGGAAGCGCGCGCACCCTTCGATCCCGGCGTCGCTCCAGTCGAGGTCGCGCTCGGGAGGGGCGGCGAATAGGGAGAACAGCCGGGTCGTGTCGGCGCCGTACCGCTCGACCATGTGATCCGGATCGACGACGTTCCCCTTCGATTTCGACATCTTGGCGCCGTCCTTGACGACCATCCCCTGCGTGAACAGCGCCCGGATCGGCTCGCCGATGTTCGTCAGGCCGAGATCGCGCATCGCCATCGACCAGAACCGGGTGTAGATCAGGTGGAGCGTCGCGTGCTCGATGCCGCCGATGTACAGCGCGACCGGGAACCAAGGGGCGAGCGTCTTCCAGTCGAACGGCCGTTCCCGGTTCGCGGGATCGCAGTACCGGAAGTAGTACCAGCTCGAATCGACGAACGTGTCCATCGTGTCGGTGTCGCGCTTGGCCTTCTCGCCGCAGCGGGGGCAGGTCGTGTCGACGAACTCCGGAACCTGGGCCAGCGGCGAGCCCCCCTCGCCGGTCAGGGGTGCGTTCTCGGGCAAGAGGACCGGAAGGTCCGCATCGGGCACGGGGACCGGCCCGCAGGTCGGGCAATGGACGACCGGGATCGGCGTGCCCCAGTACCGTTGCCGCGAAATGCCCCAATCCTTGAGCCGGTAGGTGGTCGACTTCTCTCCGAACCGGCGGCGTTCGGCGTCCCCGCTCATCCGATCGCGGGCCGCGGCGCTCTCGAGCCCGTCGTACGCTCCTGAGTCGTGGAGGACTCCGTCGTCGGCGAACGCGGCCGCGAGGCTCGCGCCGACGAGCTCCGTGCCATCCCGCGGACGGATCACCGGACGGACGGGCAGGCCGTACGTTCGCGCGAACGTGAAGTCGCGCTCGTCGTGGGCGGGCACGCACATGATCGCGCCGGTACCGACGTCGGTCAGGACGAAGTTGGCGGCCCAGATCGGGATCCGCTGGCCGTTGAACGGGTTCAGCGCGAATCGTCCGGTGAATACTCCCTGCTTCTCGGCGGCCTCGGCGAAGCGGTCCTCCACCGAGCGCGCCTCTTGCGCCGCGACGAACGCTTCGACCGCGCTCTCCTGCTTCGTCCCCGCCGCAAGCCTCGACAGGAGCGGGTGCTCGACCGCGACGGCGAGGTAGGTCGCGCCGTGAATCGTGTCGATCCGCGTTGTGAAGACCTCGATCGATTCGCCGAGCCCGTCCACCTCGAACCGGACGTTCGCTCCTTCGCTCCGGCCGATCCAATGCCGCTGCATCGCGACGACGCGCTCGGGCCACTCGTCGAGGCGGTCGAGTCCGTCGAGAAGCTCTTGGGCGTAGTCCGTGATCCGGAGAAACCATTGCTCGAATTCGCGCCGGACCACCGGATTGTCACAGCGCCAACAGAGGCCCGCGATCACCTGCTCGTTCGCGAGCACGGTGGCGCACGAGGGGCACCAATTGAGGTGTCGCTTCGCGCGGAACGCGATTCCCCGCTCCAGCATCCTGAGGAAGAGCCATTGATTCCATTTGTAGAACTCGGGGAGACAGGTCGCGACCTCGCGCGTCCAGTCGTAGGTCGTCCCCAGACGCTTGAGCTGCGAGCGCATCGTATCGATGTTCCGGAGCGTCCAGGCGCGCGGCTCCTCGTGGTTCTGGATCGCGGCGTTCTCGGCCGGTAGGCCGAAAGCGTCCCACCCGATGACGTGCAGCACCTGCTCGCCGCGCATGCGGCGGAACCGGGCGACCGCGTCGCCGATCGAGTAATTCCGGACATGTCCCATGTGGATGCGGCCGGACGGGTACGGGAGCATCTCGAGCGCGTAGAACGGACGGCGCGCCGGGTCCGCCTCGGCGACGCGGAACACCTTCGCGTCGGCCCAACGGGCCTGCCACTTCGGCTCGACCGTCCTCGCATCGTAGTCGCTCACGCTCGATTCCCGTCCGGACGCGCCCACGGCACCTCGCCCCTCTCGATCCGCTTGCGGATGGTGTCGAGGATGCCGTTGATGAACGCGCCCGACTGCTCGCTGCCGTACTTCTTCCCGACCTCGATCGCCTCGTCGAGCACCACGACGCCAGGGGTGTCGGGATGCCTCGCCAACTCGTACACCGCGACGCGGAGGATGTTCCGGTCGACGACCGCCATCCGCTCGATGCGCCAGTTCTCGACCGAGCCGCTGATGATCCGGTCCAGGCTCTCCCGCTCCCTCATGACCCCTTCCACCAGGTCTTGCGCGAACGACCTCACCTCGGCTTCGGCGTCGTGCTCCTTCCAGAAATGCGGGTAGATGTCCGCCGGCGCGCCGCCGGCCATGTCGAGCTGGAATAGCATCTGAAGTGCGCACTCACGAGCGCGCCGGCGCTGACCCACGGCACCCCTTTCGCCTCAGCCCAGCCGGCGGTAGAGGCCGATCATCTCGATGGCGGCCAGCGCCGCATCCCATCCCTTGTTCCCCGCCTTCCCGCCCGCGCGCTCGAACGCCTGCTCCATCGTGTTGCACGTCAGAACGCCGAAGATCACCGGCACCCCCGTCGAAATCGCCGCATCCTCGAGACCTTTCGCGGCGGCCGCCGCGAGCACGTCGAAGTGGGGGGTTTCGCCGCGCACCAGGCATCCGAGGGCGATCACGGCGTCGTGCCGCTTCTGGGCGGCGATCCGGGCGGCCGCCTGCGGCAGCTCGAACGAGCCCGGAACGTTGTGTAGCGCCACGTTGGCCGGGTCAGCGCCGTGGCGGGTCAGAGCTTCGAGGGCGCCTTCGACGAGCCGCGACGTGACGACCTCGTTCCAGCGAGAGGCGACAAGCGCGACCTTGAACCCCTTGGCGTCGAGCTGACCTTCGGTGACCGGCGGCATCTCGCCCCCCTTGGCGTTGGGAGGGCGGGAAGTATAGCAGTTCTATGGAAGTGGCTTGAACTGCGTGAGGTCGAGGAAGCGACCGTACCTCTCGCGAATCTCCTCGTTCGTCAGCCGCTTCAGGCGATCGAGCGAAAACTCCTCCACCTGGTACGACGCCATCACCGATCCGACCACCGCGGCGCGACGTAGATCGCCGTGCCCATCCACCCCCTGCGAGGCGAGGTAGCCGAGAAACCCTCCGGCGAACGCATCGCCCGCGCCGGTCGGATCCATGACGTTGTCGAGCGGGTAGGCCGGAAGCCCGAAGGCGCCCTGCGCGTCGAAGACGAGCACGCCGTGCTCCCCCCGCTTCACCACGACCGCGCGCGGCCCCCAGGCGCGCACGACGCCCACCGCTTTGACAAGGTTGCGCTCTCCCGTCAGCTGCCGGATCTCGCCGTCGTTGATCAGGACGATGTGCACGCGGCGCAAGAGCCGCTTCAAGGCCTCGGGCTTCGAAGCGATCCAGTAGTTCATCGTATCGGCGGCGACGAGGACCGCGCCCGAAGCCTGATCCAGCACCTCGGTCTGGAGCTCCGGATCGATGTTGGCGAGGAAGAGAACCGGCGTGTCGCGCCAGGCTTCCGGGATCACCGGCCGGAATGCCGCGAAGACGTTGAGCTGCGTGTCGAGCGTGCGGGGGTTGTTGAGGTCGAAGTCGTAGTCTCCCGACCAGCGAAACGTCTTTCCCTTCGCCGTCGTCAGGCCCGCGAGGTCGACCTTGCGGTCCAGGAGCACCTGGCGGTGCGCCGCGCTGAAATCCTCGCCGACCACCGCGACGAGCCGGACCGGCGACCAGAACGAGGCGGAGATCGAGAAGTGCGTGGCGGAGCCGCCGAGGGCGTCGCGCGCTTCTCCGAAGGGGGTCTTGACGGTGTCGAGCGCGACCGAGCCGACGACGAGGATGGACACGAGGGTCTCCTATCGAGGGAGATATCGGTCGATCAGGAGCCCGACGCGCGCGCGCGCGGCTCTACCGATCGCGGCGGGAGGCGTGATGATGGCGTAGCGCAGCGCCTCGGCGCAGGCGCATCCCGCCCTCTCGCGCGGGAGAGCCGTCACCGCGTTGTGGACGGTGGAGGCGGCCAACGCCGCATTGGCTCTCAGGTTTTCGACCACGGCGGCGACCGAGACGTCCTCCTCCTCCTCGTGCCAGCAGTCGTAGTCCGTGACGAGCGCGAGGGTGGCGTAGCAGATCTCCGCCTCTCGGGCGAGCTTCGCTTCCGTGAGATTCGTCATGCCGATGACGTCGACGCCCCACGACCGGTAAAGCGCCGACTCCGCGCGCGTCGAGAACGCCGGTCCCTCCATGCAGACGTAGGTTCCGCCATCGTGAGCCGTCGCACCCACCGCCCGAGCCGCGTCGAGGAGCGCTTTCCGCGTCACCGGACAGACCGGATCGGCGAAGCCGACGTGGGCCGCGATGCCGTCTCCGAAGAACGTCGCCACGCGCCGCTGCGTCCTGTCGATGAACTGGTCGGGGAGCACGACGTCCCGCGGCCGGATCCCCTCCTTCATCGAGCCGACCGCCGAGGCGGAGAGGATTCTCCCGACGCCGATCGATTTCATCGCATAGATGTTCGCGCGATAGTTGATCTCGCTCGGCAAGATCCGATGCTCCCGGCCGTGCCGCGCCAGAAAGGCGATGGCACGGTCTCCCAGGTTTCCGACGAAGAGCGCGTCGGAGGGATCCCCGAATGGCGTCGAGACCGCGACCTCGCGGGCGTCCATCAGCCCCGCGAGCTGGTACAGCCCGCTGCCGCCAATCACCCCGACGTCGGCGCGGATCGCGCTCACGGCTTTCCGATCGCCTCGTCCGAGAGGACCTTGAGCTCGCCGGCCAGGGCGGCGGGATCGTTGATCTTGCGCGTCGTCCCCTTCAGGGCGAGCGTGGCGGCCGGCGAGGACGCTTTATCGCCGGTCCGGATCACGACCCATCCGCGCCGAATATTGAGCGCCGCTTGCCTGAGGCCTTGGGTCTTCGCATCGTCCTGCTTCCCTTGGATGGTCACAACGAGCGGCTCGGTCGCCAGCTCATCGAGCGCCAGCGCCGGAGCGACCGCCTTGACGCCGTGCGAGGCCAGGTCCCCCGTGTAGCTGCCGAGGATTTCCTTTGCGGCGGCCCCGCCCCCGTCGAGGGCACCCTGCGCCTCGAGACGGATGAGCACGCGGGCCAGGCGAGCATTGTCGATCATCGGCCGCAGCGGCATGTCGAGGAGGCCGAACTCCCGCCCGACCGGCAGGTGGTCGCGGTAGGCGGTCTCTCCGGCGACCTTCATGTTGTTCCGGACGAACTCCGCGACGTCCTTGGCCGCGGCCAGGTACCGCGCGTCGCCGGTCGACTCGTAGCCGTCGAGGAGGCCGAACGCGACCTCGGTCTGAGTCACGAGAAATCGCTCGACGACGGGCTGCGACTCGATGACGTGCCCCGCTCCGCGGCCCGTGACCACCGCGCGCTGCAGCACGAGATCGAGAGCGTCCCGCCCCGCCTTGGTCAGCGCGGCGTCTGAGAGAATCGCGCCCGCTCTGAGAAGCGCGGCGCCGACCATCGCGTTCGAGCCCGCGAGCACGAGCTTGTCGACTGGCGGCGCCTTCGCCGCATCCCGCTCCGCGGACGTCCAGTACCCCCCGCCATCGAGCGACGTCGGATCGGCCATCTGGCCCAGGAAGAAGCCTCCTGATGGGCGCGCGAGCTTCGTCGTGACGAAGCGGGCCGTGTCGGCCAGCGCCGCGCGCAGCGCAGGGTCGTCCTCTTCCCGCAGCGCGAAGACCATGTCGCGCATCAGGTCGGCGTTTCCGTCCAGCAGCTTCTCGTACTGGATGCCGCCCCAGTCGGGCGCCGCGGCCATCCGGTGGAATCCCCCGTCCTTCTCGTCGTGGAGGGGGCTCGCTGCCATCTTGGTCAGCGTTCGCCGCGCCGCGTCGACGAGGCCCGGCCGGCCGCCGTCCTCGCGGAGGAAAGCCCACTCCATCACCCCCGGAAGCGCGTATTTCGGCGCGACGCCGAAGCCGCCGTTCTTCGCGTCGAGGTTCCCCAGAAGCCATCGAGCCACCGGGTCGGAAGATTTCTCGTCGACGGCGCCGGGCTTGGCTTCCTCGAGATCGACCCGCTTCTCGTAAACCTGCGAGACGCCCTGCAGGACGTTCTGCCATAGGTCGAAGTATTTCCGGCCTTCCTGGAGGTTGAACAGCACGCCCTTGACGTCGGTGGGGCCCAGCGTGATCGGCAACGCGACCTTTTGTGGGTTGACCTGGCTCAGCATCGGAGCGCCGTTCGGCAGCAAGAGCGAAATCGCCGGCCAGTTTCCCGTGCCGTAGCGGGCGTAGAGGTCGGGGCGTCGATCGGCGCTGACGAGCAGAGCTACGTAGTCGGGGTTCAGCGCGCTCAGCACCTGCGAGTCGGCGAGAACTTCTTGCGCCATGCGCTGCGCGGCCCGGTTCCAGGGGACGGTCACCAGGAGAAAGATCGGCTGGTTGAACACCACGGCTCTCTGCAGCGAGAGCGTCGACCAGGTGAGCCAATAGGGGCGGTCCCGCAGCTCCTTGGAAGGCCACCCCTTGAAGGCCGCCTGCGCGGGAAGGTTGAGGTCCACCCCCTTGAGATAGAAGGGAAGGGACGGCGGGGCCGGAGGCTCGTCGCCCGGAGCCGAGTACAAGGAGGTCGGAAGGAGGAGAACTGCCGTCGGCAGAGCGGCGGCTATCCGCCTGAAAAGAGAGCGGCAGGATCCGGTCATGTCGTCTCCAGGATTGGGCGCAACGCGAAGAATCCATTATCTGGGCGCCCGTAGGGAGCGTCAAGGCGTGGTCGATGCCGACAACGCGCTGTCGGCATTGACGGCGTTGCATCTAGTCGAAATCACCGTAGTTTTCATGCGAACCCGGGGGACAGGTCTGTGTAGAACCGTGAGCGTACATATCGATGCGATTCTGTTTGCATTGACGCTCATGGGTGCCGCCGCCGTCGCTGGATGGATCTCGTCGAGCACGAAGGGTGGCCCAAGGCCGGTGCGCTTGACGTCGAGCTTCGCGATCGCTGCCGCCCTGGCTCTCCCCCCGCCTTTCGCGCTGGTGGTCGCGCTCGCCGGGCTGGCCGTCAGCCGCGATCCGCTGCTGCCGGGGCTGGTCGCAGCTGCAGCACTGCAGGTGGGGGCGCTCGAGGTCGGCTCGCTCCCGCCGCTCGCCGGAGCGACCATCCTCTACGGCTCGATGGTGCTGGCCGTGCTCGCCGTCGACGCGGTCTCCGGCGCTCGGCGATCCCCCGGGGCGAGAGAAGGCTTCGAGGTTTCCAACGTGGTGGCCGCCATGGTGCTCGCAGCCCCGATTCGTGCGGACGACGCCTGGTCGTTTGCGTACGCGGTCCTCGCCGTTCTGGGGGCCGCCTACGCGCTCTCGTCCTGGGCGCGCGACCATCGGCGCGCCGACGAGGCCCAGGGTGCGCTGGCCACCCGGGTCGCCGAGATCTCGACCATCCACGCGATCGGCCGCGAGATCCAGGCCACCCTGGATCCAGAGCGCATCTTCGCGATCGTCGAGCGCGAGTGCCGCAAGATCTTCGAGATCGACTTCCTGTTCATCGGCGTGGTCGACCGCGACACGAGCGAGATCCACATCACCTACCGGGGCTCGAGCCGGGCTTCGCCGAAGGAAACGCTCCGCCCGGTCGGCGACGATCTCGCGTCGTGGATCGTCCGTGAGAAGCGTCCGCTGCGGATCGACGATGCGTCGGCCGCGTCCGGGCTCCCGTTTCGCCCTCACAAGATCGACGCCGCGGTGAGATCCGTCCTGGCCGTGCCTCTTCTGGTCGCCGAGCGGGTGGTCGGCGTCCTCTCGGTCCAGAGCCGGCGTCCCGCGGCCTACGAGGACCACCAGCTGTCGGTGCTCGCGACGATCGCGCAGCAGGCGGCCGTCGCGCTCGAAAACGCGAGGAACTACCGGCTCGCCACCGTCGATTCGCTGACCGGCCTCCACCTTCGCGACGATTTCTTTGGGCGGTTCGAGGAGGAGTACGCGCGCGCCAAGCGCTACGCGGGCGCCTTCTCGCTCTTGATGATCGACCTCGACGGCTTCAAGGAGATCAACGACCGGCAAGGGCATCTCGCGGGGGACCGTTATCTGCGGGCGCTCGGCGCGGCGATCCGAGCCCGCATGCGCGGGGCCGACATCGCGTGTCGGTACGGAGGCGACGAGTTCTGCGTGCTCCTCCCCGAGACCGACCTCGCGGGCGCTCGGCTGATCGCAGAGCGGCTGCGCCGCGACCTCGCCTCCCTGGTCGTCGACGTCGATGGGGCCACGCTCCGGACGACGGTCTCGATCGGGATCGCGTCGTATCCGGAGCACGACGCCGGCGACGTCAAGCGGCTGCTCTTGCGCGCCGACCAGGCGCTCTATCAGGCGAAGCGGGCCGGCCGCGATCGCGTGGTTCCCTTCGCGGCCTAACTCAGTACGCTTTGCACCGTCCGTCCGGTTCGCGTGAGGAAGCCTTCGGAAAGCGATGGAAGCGACGGTGTTCCACGATCAAGGAGCACGCGCTCGACACGGGACATCGGCAGAAAGAGCACCGAGGGCGAGATCCCTTCCTCGCCGCGCTCGACCTGGGTGGTCCACGAGTCGAACGACGCCAGGTCGAGACCCTCGACCGTGAGGCCGGAGGCGTCGCGTGCGCGGAGGACGCCCCAGATCTTCTCGTGCGGGTCTCGAAGGTAGACGAGAACGGCATCGCCGGGCTCGATTCCCGCACGGCCGGTCACCGCCGGTCTCTCGACGAGCTCCACGAGCACGCCTCCCGCGGCGCGGGGATGGATGAAGGCGACCTTCGTGCCGCCCGCTCCGGCCCGCGGCGCCTCGTCGAGAAGCTGGACGCCTCGTGCCTTCAATCGGTCGAGCACCGGCTGAATCGCCTCGACCTGGAACGTGATGTGGTGAATCCCCTCCCCACGCTTCGCGATGAACTTCGCGACGGCCGAGTCCGTGCGCGTGGCTTCGAGGAGCTCGACGCGGGACTCGCCGGCCGGGAGGAACGCGACCCGCACGCCCTCGGTCGCCACGCTCTCGGTGCCGGCGACCGTCATGCCGAGGCCGTCCCGCCAGAAGCTCAAGCGCTCTTCGAGCGCGGCGACCGCGATGCCGACGTGATCGACCTTCACGATCATCCCTGGGGTCCTCCCTTCAGCACCCGGTCGGCCGCGCTGTAGGGGTCCACGCGGCGCTCCGCGATCTCGCTGACCAGGTCGTCGAACCCGCGTCCCGGAAGGAGGCGGGTTCGGACGTCGCGCTCGAACCGCTCCGTCAGGACGCCGAGAAGTCGCATCTCGGCCCGCTCCCACCGGCGGCGATCGCGCCTCTCTCCTCCGGCGGTCGCGACCTGCTCCAACAAGCCATCCCCCAGCTCCCCCGCCCCCTCGCCGGTCGTCGCGATCGTTCGGAAGATCGGCGGCCGCGCGGAGGCGCCCGGCGCCAACGCCATCATCGCGTCGAGGTCCGCCGCCACCTTGTCGACGCCGGGACGGTCGGCCTTGTTGATGACGAAGACGTCGGCGATCTCGAGGATCCCGGCCTTGATCGCCTGGATGTCGTCTCCCATTCCCGGCACCAGCACGACCGCGACGACGTCCGCCGCTCGGGCGATCTCGATCTCGTCCTGGCCGACGCCGACCGTTTCGACGATGACCGGGTCGTAGCCCGCGGCGTCCATGAGATCCACGGCGTCCGAGGCCGCCCGGGCCAGCCCGCCCAGATGCCCGCGGCTGGCCATCGAGCGGATGAAAACACCTTCGTCGGTCGCGTGCCCTTGCATCCGGACCCGGTCCCCGAGGATCGCGCCGCCGGAGTAGGCGCTGGACGGGTCGACGGCGACCACACCCACACGCTTCCCCTGCTTGCGGTACGCGGCCACGAGGCGATCGACGAGCGTCGATTTCCCGGCGCCCGGAGAGCCGGTGACGCCGATGACCGTCGCCGCGCCGGTGTGGGGAAAAACGCTTCGGAGGAGCGGCGCCGCGCCCGCCGCGTCGTCTTCGACGATGCTGATGGCGCGAGCCAGCGCCCGGACGTCGCCGCGAACGACCCGGTCGACGACGTCCACTAGAGAGCCTTCAAGAGCTCGCGCGCGATCACGAGGCGCTGGATCTCGCTCGTCCCCTCGCCGATGGTGCACAGTTTCATGTCGCGGTAGTACTTCTCGACCGGGAAGTCCTTGACGTAGCCGTAGCCGCCGAAGATCTGGAGCGCGCGGTCGGCGACGTAGACGCCGATCTCCGAGGCGTACAGCTTCGCCATCGACGATTCGAGCGTCGTCTTGGCCCCTCGATCCTTGAGCCAGGCGGCGCGGTAGATGAGCAGGGAGGCGGCGTCGATGCGCGTCGCCATCTCCGCCAGCATGTTCTGCACGGTCTGGAACTCGGCGATCGGCTTGCCGAACTGGTGCCGCTGCTTCGCGTACGCGAGCGCGGCGTCGTACGCCCCGCGCGCCATGCCGAGCGCCAGGGCGCCGATCGAGATCCGGCCGCCGTCGAGAATCTTCATCGCGTCGACGAACCCCTCGCCGCGCGCGCCGACCATCGCCTCCGCCGAGACCCGGCAGTCCTCCATGATCACCTCGGCGGTGTCGGAGGCTCGGAGTCCCATCTTGTTTTCCTTCTTGCCGGGACGGAACCCGGGAGTTCCCTTCTCGATCGCGAACGCCGAGATCCCCTTCTTGTCGAGCGTCGGATCGGTCACCGCGAAGATGATCGTCAGGTCGGCGACCGAGCCGTGGGTCGTAAAGGTCTTCGAGCCGTTCAGGATCCATCCGCCGCCCGGAGCGGGCTTCGCGGCCGTCCTGGTCCCGCCGGCATCGCTCCCCGCCGTCGGCTCGGTGAGGCTCCACGCGCCGATCCATTCGCCGGACGCCAGCTTCGGGATGTACTTCGTCCGCTGGGCGTCGTTGCCGCACGCGAAGACGTGGTTCGAGCAGAGCGAGTTGTGAGCCGCCGCCGAAATGCCGATCGAGCCGTCGACGCGGGAGAGCTCCTCGATGACGATGACGTAGTCGACGTATCCGAGCCCCGATCCGCCGAGGCTTTCGGGAAAGAGAACGCCGTAGTAACCCTGGCCTGCGGCCTTCTTGACGAGCTCGTACGGGAACTCCTGCGCCTCGTCGTATCGCATCACGTGCGGTCCGATCTCGGTCTCGGCGAACTCGCGGACGGAGCGGCGGAGAAGCTCCTGCTCTTCGGTGAACGAGAAATCCACGGGACCTCCTCGAACCAGGAAACGCCCGGGATTATAGCGAGCTACGCAAAGACCCGTTGGAGTGCTGCGATCGCGCGATCGAGCGCGGCATCGTCGACGTCGAGATGGGTGACGAAGCGGATCCGGCCGTGGCCGGCCGTTCCGGCGAGCACTCCGGCTCGGTGCAGGGCGTCGAGCCGGGACGGAAGGGCATCCGGAGGATCGACCGCCGCGATGACGATGTTGGTCTCGACCTCGTTGGGATCGATCCGCAGCCCTGGGAGACCGGCCAGCGCGTTCGCCAATCGGCGCGCCCGCTGGTGATCGAGGGCGAGCCGCTCCACGTTGTCGCGCAGCGCGATCCGGCCGGCCGCCGCAAGAACGCCGACCTGCCGCATTCCTCCCCCCAGCCGTTTTCGCGCCACGCGCGCCGCTTCGATGAATTCCACAGCTCCGCAGAGGAGCGAGCCCGCCGGCGCGCCCAGGCCCTTCGACAGGCAGAAGCCCATCGAGTCGAATCCCGCGACGACCCGGGACGGCGGAAGCCCGAGTGCCACCGCGGCATTGAGAACGCGCGCTCCGTCGAGATGAACGGGAACCGCGTGGGACCGGGCCGCGGCGATCAGAGCCTCTTTACGGGCCATCCGGAGCACGCTTCCGCCCGCGTAGTTGTGCGTGTTCTCGACGAGCACAAGTGCGACCTGCGCGTAGTAGTAGGCCTTCGTCCGGCAGAGCACCTCGACCTCGCCGGGGTCGGGGGCGCCGCGATCGCCGCGAACGACTCGGGGCAACACGCCGCCGTGCGCCGCCATCGTCCCGAGCTCCGAGTTGTAGGCGTGGCTTTGCGCTTCGACGACGACCTCGGTCCCGCGCGGCGCGTGCACCTGAACGGCGATCAGGTTTCCCATCGTGCCGGACGGAATGAACAGGGCCGCGGGGAAAGCCATGAGGGCGGCCGCCTCCTCCTGGAGCGCGGCGACGGTCGGGTCTTCCTTGTAGACGTCGTCGCCGACCTCGGCCTCGGCCATCGCGCGGCGCATCGCCGCGGACGGCTTCGTCACGGTGTCGCTGCGGAGGTCGACGGGCACGCTCATGCCGGCTCCCCGATCAGATCCGTGAAGAGCTCGTTGGACCGCGCTCGCCCGGACGCGGTCAACCGGACGCGGGAGCCCTCCCACGCGATCAGTCCCGCCGCGCCGGCCCGCTCCCAAGCGGCCGCCAGGCGCCGGATCGTATCGTCATCGTAGCGCGCGCCGAGCGCGGCGAGATCGACGCCCTCGGCCAGCCGCAGTCCCAGGAACAGCGCCTCCTCGAGGCGGCGCACGCGATCGTACGGCTCGCGCCAGGCGACGGGATCCCGCGCGGCCGCCGCGTCCGCGATGTAACCGTCGAGATCCGCGCGGTTCGAGCGCCTGGCGCCCTCGAGATATCCGTGAGCGCCCAAGCCGAATCCGACGTAGGGGGCATCGGTCCAATACTTGAGGTTGTGCCGCGACCGTCTGCCGGGCCGAGCGAAGTTTGAGATCTCGTATAGCGAATACCCGGCCGCGTCGAGGACCGCGACGGTTCGGGCGTAAGCATCCGCCAATGCATCGTCCCCTTCGAGCCGAAGCCGCCCCGAGCGCACGGATCTCCCGAGCGGCGTGTCCTTGTCGGATTCCAGCAAGTAAACCGAGATGTGGTCCGGTTCGAGCGCGACGGCCTGGGCGAGCGTGCCGGGCCATCGCGCCAAGTCTTCGCCCGGAAGTCCGGCGATGAGATCGAGCGAGACGTCGTGGAAACCCGCGGCGCGCGCCCGGAGAACGGCCTCTTTTGCCCCCTCCCCGTCGTGCGCCCGTCCGACCCTCCGGAGCACCGCGTCGTCGAACGATTGCACGCCGACGGAGAGTCGCGTGATTCCGGCGCGGCGAAATCCCGCGAGCGACTCCTCCGTCAACGACTCGGGGTTCCCCTCGAGCGTGATCTCGGCGTCCTGGGACAGATCGAACCGTCCGCGAACCGCGTCGAGCACGCGCTCCGCCTGGGACGCGCTCATGCGGGACGGCGTTCCGCCGCCGAAGAAGACCGTGTCGGCCGCCCCCCGAGCCTCGGGTTGCAACGAGCCGATCTCCGCGACGAGGGCGTCCAGGTAAGCCTCGATCCGCTCATCGCGCCCTGCGACGGTCGGGAAGTCGCAGTACGTGCAGCGGACCGAGCAAAACGGGAAGTGGAGGTAGATCCCGAGGAGGGCGGATATCCGGCGGTCGGCGGGGAGCTCAGATCCGCTCAGCGGCATCGCGCACCACCCACCCGGTCAGGCCGTTCGGGAGACTCACCTGCAGCCATCCCTCCCGTTCGCTCTGGATCGTCACCGCCGTTCCCTCGTGGAGCGTGAAAAGGGAAGCGTTGTTCAGGCCGGGGCCGGCCAGTGCGTCGACCGCCGGCTTGAGCACGACCGCGCGAGGCGTGCCTTCGAGGCGCGACCAGCTCGCGCGCCACGAGAGGAAGACGGTCACCGTGGCGAGGATCGTTGCCGCCAAGGTCCATCCCCACGCGGGCGTGAATCCCCCGGGGCGCGACCCGCACCAGGTCACGATCCCGGCGATCAACCAG
>JACXTT010000293.1_pt1 | contig 82699 bp, 74 predicted proteins | sample 9270951 | NCBI WGS metagenome assembly JACXTT01 (sample SAMN15532306, study PRJNA645909) | rock metagenome | isolation source: weathered quartz diorite | place: Puerto Rico | collected 2017-06-21 | reverse complement strand
GCCGGTGCTGCCGGAGGTGTATTGGATGAGCGCAATGGAATCGGAGCCGCTCGGGTGCGGCAGATCGAGGCTTGAGGCCGAGGCCTCAAGGTCCGCAACACACGCGACCGCGTTCAAGGACTCGATTTGCGTGCGCAAGAGCGAAGCAAGCCGGCGCCCCTCAGGCATCGTGATGAGAGTACAGCTGCCAGCGTTGCGCAGAATGGTTGTCTGGCGGCGCAGATGATCCTCGAGCTGCGAGAGCCGCATCGGCGGATAGATCGGCACAGGAATGGCGCCAGCATAAAGAATGCCGAAGAAGGCGATGAAAAAATCGATGCTGGTTGGCAGCATCAAGGCGACGCGGTCCCCTGGGGCAACGTCACGCGCGATCAGCCCCCGCGCAACGTTGCGCGCTTTTGTTGCGAGTTCGCCGTAGGTCAGTGTGCCCAACACCGCCGCATCGTCTTGCAGCACGGTGAGGTGCAAACGGCCGGGGTGGTTCGCCGCATGCCACTCGAGAACCTCGATCAGGGTCCGCGCTTGACCCGCGGCCGGCACAGAGGGGAGGCCAAAGGTTGAGGAAGCTTCAAGCGCCATCCGCTCGCGCTTGGGTCCGGCCCTTTCCAGTGCCTGCACGAGATCATGCACGGTTTCAGCCTCGCCAATGGTCTGGGCAGGCAGGCGCACCCGAAATGCGCGCTCAATCCGCAAGATAAGCTCGGTTCGGCCGAGGCTGTCGATTCCAAGATCGCGCTCGATCCGGCTCAAAGGGGCGATGTCGATCGATCGCATGCGCTGCGGATGGAGCTCACGCACGAGCCCGGCAACGACCGCGATCAGGTCGCGTTCGCGCGCGTCTTGCCCGGCCGTCGCCGGGGGAGGGTCCGGCTGACTATCCTGCTCGACCATGGAAAAACAATAAAGTTGTGCGCAACCCAGACATTGACGTGAGTTAAGCTCTCGATCCAGGTGGCTCTACAACTAACAAAAATTGCGTCGCCCTGACAGGGCGGGCTCGCAAAAATTATGCTTTTCCGCGCCCCTGCCTCTCGTCCTGCAGGGGCTCCCCTTCTCCCTTCGCGGGAAAAGATGGCACGAAGCGCCGGATGACCCCCCGCTGGCGCGGCGACACCTTCTCCCGCAAGGGGAGAAGGGTTTGAGCGCTGCGCCGTAGCGGGCGATGCTTTACAAAGCCCTGCCATTCTGGCCAGTATCGGCAAGGAGCAAAGCATGGAACGGCTTGATCGCATTACCCAACAACCCGGCGTCATGGGCGGCAAGGCATGCATTCGTGGAATGCGGGTCACAGTGGGCATGGTCGTCGGCCAGATCGGCGCGGGGCATAGCGTCGAGGAAATCCTTGCTGACTGCCCCCAACCTGGAGCGCCGAAATCGCCAAACAAGAGCGCAGCATCGAAAATCGCGGCCTGCCAAACGATAGGCGTCGCGGCGGGCGGGCATTGGCTTAAGAGTGCGTCCCAAGCGGGCCGGTATCGCGCTGGCACGGCACATGATCGCAGCCGAATGGCGGTTCGCATCTAATAGGTGGCTCGAGCCAAGTTTGGTTGGAAAGTTCGGCAATGATCTCCTGTTTGTTTGCAACAATTTCCGGTGCCCAGCGCTCGGTAAGCGTGCGCGGTCCTTTCACCCGAACATTGCCGGTTTCTGTCACCGCCAAGGATAAACCAACAGCGCGTACCCTTTGAATGAGAGCCGCCGCGCTCATAGCTCAATCTCCATATCTTCACCCTTGATAGTGTCGCCATTTTGCGCGCGGACGCCGGATTCCGGGTTTGAAACCTCACACTTGCACAACTCAAATGAATTCAATGCGGTTGACGAATTCTCAAACTCACACCCATACTTCTGGTGTGAGGTTTGATATTTGTCTAAGTCGTTGATTTTATTATGTGGTGTGAGGATGTGCGCTTGAAAAGCGGGAATATAGCGCGCGAATGAATCTTCGAAGGATTTGAGCGTGTATCCACTCACTCGGCGTGCCTTTGGGCCAATCATTTCTGGCCGAATCTTAAAGTCCTTCAGCTTTCGCGCCAGCCCGCTTTGGGTCAGCGGCTTCACACGGTTGCATTCGCCCCAAGGACGGTCCGCCATGGCGACGAGCGCGGCAACCAAATCGGCGCTCGTCATGCGTTCGGTGTCCTTGTCCTCGAAGACGCCCCGAATATCGGCAAGGAGCGCGGCCCCTTGGCTTAGCTCCTCCTCAAAGCCGCACGTCGCAAGCGCAGCCTGCCGCCCCCGTGCCGCTACATCGGCACCGGCCACCTCGGCAATGGCGAGCAACGGCTCCCAATTGTCCGCGGCCCGATTATAAATTGCGTCAGGGATGACCGGGTCGCACTCACGAATCGCCTCGGCATTGTCGGCAACCCACCGTGCAGCCTTACGTGCGGCCTCGGCAAGCTCCGGAGTGCGCCCGCCGCGGAATCGCGATACCGCTTCGCCTGGAGCGCGGCGCTTCATTGAAATCTGGATGCTTCTGTCCGCGAGCGTGTCCGGCAACGTGCCGATCTGAGCGATCGCAACCGGGCAGTGCGTCGAGAAAGTGCACGGCTCGAAATCGTCGCCAACCGTGCGAACAACATGGCCGACTTTGCGATGGCCAGAATTCAAGATCCCGCGCAGCTCTTCATTGTCGCCAAGGAACGTGTCAGCTTCGTCGATAAGCAATGTCGGCCGCACAGCTTCAATAGTCCGGAAAGTCGCCGCTGCTGAGATATTTGCCGTCGATACAGTCGAATGAGGTAACCTGCATAGGCAAGGCCTATTGCTGCACCTTTTACAAGCGCTGGACGCCCAACTAAATTGGCGCTTCCATCTGAGCGAACAACTAAAATGTCCCCGTCTTGAAGGCGAAGCTTCGCGAGTTCCTGAGGATGGAAGCTGGCATACTTCAAATCGTGTAGCTCTATTTTCCCAGCGGCGACATTGGGAATCCGTAAAACAGCCGTTCCTTTTGGTGTGGTGGTGCACTTCTGCGCTGTTCCATACCGAATATCAGAGACAACGGCGCCAAGGGGCGACTGATCGGCCAATCGCCGTCTCGTTGATTTACGCCATACACTTGTCAAATCACCACTGAGCCGCGGAAAGGATAGCCTCGCGGTATTTTTGGATGAGCCTCGGTATTCTCCCCAACTCCTCCCGCGCACGCGCCGTGCGGGTGGTGAGGCTATCAAGCTTCGCGACGATCCGGCGTTGTTCACGAGGCGGAGGGAGAGCGATTGGCGCGTTTGAGAACCGCCCCTTATTTAGGATAGTGACGGTCGTGGCAGATGAATTTTCTTCCAGCCATTGTTTGATAGTTTTTACCCAATAGAACAAAAACTCCGGGGTTGCAGCGTCTGTCGGCAAGATTGCATTGATTTGCTGATTGGCAATCGCCTTGCGTTGTAGAATTGCTGTTTTTCCAAGATTTCCGATGCATGTAACGACGACCGTGCCCGGAGGCATGAGACGGCCAGCCTCGGCCCCCTCGGTAGTGACGTATTCTTCGGCCGCGTCTGCATAACGTCCGCGATCTAGATCACCTGGCTTGTAAAAAGGTTTGTTTCCTCCGTAGAAGTGTGCATGCTTTTTCGGCGGAGTAGAACCTGTCTCAATGGTTGCAATTGAGCCAATCGTCGTTTGTCTCCATCCCTTCGAAAGCACACTCACTCCACGGCCTCCTCTGTCGCCGGTACTTGAGTCTCTTCCTCTCCCTCCAGATCCTCGCCAACCGCCTCGATCTCTTCCAATGCAGCTTCAAGGTGTCCGATGATGGCAGCGGCGATGTCTTCGGGGTCAGTCAAATGCTCCTCGGCTTCCGCCTCGGTGTCGCGCAACCAGCCGATATCGAGATTGTCGTTCCGGGCCTTGATCTGTTCGCGGGTAAAACAGCGCAACCGCCCCTCCTCACCCTGATCCTTGCGCTTCGCCTTCCCGAGCGGATCGTCTCCGAAGGCTTTCTCGAATTCAGCGAAGTCCTCCACGGTCAGTGGCCGCGTCTTGCCGAAGGCCTCCATCTGGTTGCGCAAATCATAGACCCAGATGGCTGTCGTGTTCGCCTTGTCGGTCTTGCCGCGCGAGAGAAACAAAACGTTTGTCTTCACGCCTTGGGCATAGAAAATGCCTGTCGGCAATCGCAGGATTGTGTGAACGTCGCATAGCTCCATCATCCATGCGCGCAGGCGGCGGCCAGTGGTGTCCTCGAAAAGTACATTATCGGGCACGACGAAGGCTGCGCGCCCGCGCGCGGCGCTTTTCCAGTGCGTCGCCGCGCCTATAGGCTTGCTCGGCCTTGTCGCCGATGACATGAGCAAGAGCATTTTCCGCCAGTTCACGCGGGAAAAGCGTTTCGTTCCCGCACCAATCCCGGAACGAGCTTCGGAAGCCGTGCACCGTCACGTCATCGCGATTCATGCGCCGCAAGAGCATCGTCATCGCCATTTGCGAAAGCGGCTTGCCGCGCCGATGCGATGGGAAAACAAAGGCGTCAGTTCTCGCCTCGGCAAGCTTTTCGAGGATCGCAACTGCCGGGCCTGAGAGCGGCACGCGGTGCTCGCGCGCAGCCTTCATGCGCGAAGCCGGTATGGTCCAAACCTTCGTATCGAAGTCGATTTCATCCCACCGCGCGCCAAGCGCTTCGCCGGTTCGAGCAGCCGTTAGTATTGTGAATTCTAGCGCAAAGGCCGCGATGGCTTCTCGCTCGCGCAGCGTTACCAGGAAAGCCGGAACTTCCGCGTAGGGCATTGCGGCATGATGGCCTCGCGTGAGCTTTTGGCGCTTCGGCAGCAAATGAGAAAGATGGCCACGCCAGCGCGCAGGATTTTCGCCATGCCGGTGGCCCTGAGCTTTGGCAGCGTCGAGCACGGCCTCAATCCTGCCGCGAAGGCGGGATGCGGTTTCAGGCTTTGTCTGCCACAAGGGCCGCAGAACGCTAAGAACGGCCTCTGTGTTGATTTCCTCGACGGTCCTGCCCCAAAAGGGGGCGCAATAGGTTTCGAGCGTGTGCCGCCATTGCCAGCGATGCTTGGCGTTGCGCCAGGCACTTTCCTTGCTGGCAATCAATGCCGTCGCGCAATCGCCAAAAGTCTTTTTGCCGTCCTGTGCGCGCCGCTCGGCCTCGCGGGCTTCAATAGGGTCGCGGCCCTTAGCCAGCTCGAAGCGGGCGGACGCCGCTTGGCGGCGGGCGGCGGCCAGGACTAATCCCATTTCGCGAACCTTGCCTTGCCACGCAAACCGGAAAACCCAGCGGTGGCGTACCGCCTTGCTATCCCGCGAGATGAACAGATAGAGCCCGCCACCGTCCGAATGTCTGCCCGGCCTTGTGATGGTCGCCACAGTGCGCGCCGTGAGCTTGTGAAGCTTCCTTCCCACGTTCCGGTCCTACTTGCGGTCCTACTTTTAGACGCGGATTATAGCAAACGATTGTGGACATGGGGAAACAATTCAGCTATCACTTTACTGAATTATCGTGAACTTTGTGGACGATCGCGGACGCCAAAAAACATGGATACTGCGGAGCCTGGCTCCACCACCCGCTCACAACGCAACCGCGCTTTCAACAAAATAGCCCAGGTTCCTAAGGACGCCGCGATTTACGGGACTCACTCACCCTGCGGTCGTTGCGCTCGCTCCAGATGTTATGCATCCGATATACAATAAGCTCGACGCGCTCATTTTAAGAATTCCGAAACGAGTTCCTTTGAAGAACGATATAGGTTCACGAAGACGGCGTTGAACGCGCCGCCTCGGCTTCGTGAAGACATCGAACTGGTTCGTCGCCATTTTAAGCAGCGCGGCATTTTTTGGCGCGGCATTTGAGCATTAGCGCCCGCCTTTGCGCTGCGTGGGCGCCGATCGGCTTGGGCCTTCGCATTGGTTCCCTATTTTGCTATCCAGGCAGCGGCGGCGGCGCCGCCAGATATCGGTGTCGCGGCAGCGTGGGCGTAGGGCTTGCTCGCAGGTCAACAGAAAAACAGTCGTCTCTCGACGCCTCGACGACAAGCGCTCCGTGCGCTTCAATGATTGGAGTGAAAGCAGACGATCCGAAGCTCTACGGTAGTGATAACGAATAAATATCGCCGCCACTCTCAGCGAAAGGCTGCAATTCGCATCGACACGTCTTCACGCGATCGTTATGGAGAACAGGATCCGAAAACGCGGCAACCTCAAAGCTGGCTGTTCCTAGCGTTACCAATACCTGATGGCGGCTCCCGCAAGAGATTCGACGCATCGAAAATAGTGGCGGGACCAACACCCGGGGCCCCGCCGAACATCAAGCAACCTGAAGGGTGCGGTATGCAAAATCTAATCTCCCTCTTTTCAGAACTCTCGGAGGAGGACGCAGAGTGGATTTTCTCCACAGCGTCGGAACATCAGTTTTTCGAGAAGGCGGTGGTAATTGAAGCAGGCTCGGAATCGACTGCGATCTACTTCGTTTTGGAAGGATTGCTCGGTGTGTTCGAGCCAAATTTTACCGGCAATCGACTGGCCACCGTGGGGCCCGGAGAATGCGTGGGAGAGATGTCGTTCGTTGAAAAACAAGCCGCCGGCCAGACGGTAGCGGCTGTCGAAAGCAGCGTTGTGCTCGTGCTTCCAAGAGCGGAGCTAGAAGCTAAACTTACGGCCGACAAAGGATTTGCCTCGCGCTTCCATCTCGGTTTGGCCAAACTGTTATCCCGAAGATTACGGCGCACGACGGCACGCCTCGACGCACAATCCCTTGCGGATAATGTGGCCGAGAGCGGGCCCTGGAAACCGCTCCAAACGGAGCTCACTCAGTTTAAGGCACTCATGAAACAAGCGGATGATGCCGCTCTGTCCAACGACGGCATCGTTCCTTCTGATTTGGCTGGCATAATACGCAAGCGCTTCCAAGAGTTTGTTGCATTTATGAACAAGGAGATTGGAGATGCTGCCTCATTGAGCCCGCAAATGAAGGAAGAGTTCGGCAGCCGGCTCCAGCAAGAACTGCTTCCGTACCTGTTCTTAACTGCAAATGGGGAGCGTTTATACTCTAAGCCCAGAGGCTACGCTGGCGATTTTTTGTCAATCGAGCAGATTTACGGTGATACCTCAGGCGGCTTTGGGCGCCTCGGTGCGCTCTTGGATCGCTGCGTTCTCGATTGCCCAAGCGGAATAGCTGTTCGTAACAGGCGAGGCCTTCTCGCCAGGGAAATTCGGAAGACTTTGACCACCAAGGTCAATGGACCCGCTCAGGTAACAAGTCTTGCTTCAGGACCCGCGAGGGAGTTCTTTGACGTGTTTGTCGAACTGCAAAATCCCAAGGAGCTCGTGGCCAATCTTGTCGACATGGATTTACAGGCACTTGCCTTTGTAGCAGACAAACGTGACAAGTTAAAACTCCGCCGTCAAATGAGCCTGCACAATGAAAACCTGATCTACCTTGCTCTTGGACGCAAGTCGCTGGTCTTGGGCGCGCAGGATCTTGTCTATAGTGTCGGTCTAATAGATTACTTCGATGATGAGATGGTGGTGAATCTTCTCAATTGGATCCACCGAGCCCTTGCGCCAGGAGGTAGAGTGATCCTCGGGAATTTCCATCCCAATAATCCTACGAAAGCATTTATGGATCACGTCTTGGAGTGGAAGCTAATCCATCGGACAGAAGAAGACATGGATCGAATCTTCCAGAAATCCTCGTTTGAACGAGGGCCGACGGCGATTTATTGGGAACCATCCGGTATTAATTTGTTTGCAGAGTGCGTGAAGCAATAGCGCCATCGACGGAAAGTTTCATCCAATGCACAGTCATAAACCGAATCCCAAGGCCAGCGAAGGGCGTGGTCAAGCTTACGGAGTGCCCGCCTCAGCGTCTTAGCGAAGGGCGCCGATGTAACCAAATCTTGGTGATGCTTCTCAGAGCTTTGATCGCTCCTGCACTCGCTGAAGCAGACTAACGGAAACTTGCCGAAGACCGCTCCGGCACGGCGGATGATGACAACACCCCTGGCGATTTTTGACCGGAGCCTCGCAAGGCGCAGGCTTGCCCGCGCCGCGGCTTGCGGAAAAACGGAGGATTTTCTCCTTGCCCGCGCGATCGAGGATTTTAGCGAGCGTCTTTCCACGATCAATCGGGCGTTTTCGGCCGTTCTCGACGCCGGGACGCCCTCGCCGCGGCTTGCCGCTTGGCTCGCAGACCGGTTTCACCCTCGCCTTTTGGTCCGGTTGGCGCCGCTCATGGAAACGGCCGGCAATCAGCCCTTGCTTCGTCTCATTGGGGATGAGGAAAACTTGCCGCTGGCACAAGAACGATTTGATTTGTCGGTGACGGCGCTTTCGTTGCAAAATCTCAACGATCTTCCGGGTGCCCTTCTGCAGCTCCGCCGCGTCCTCAAACCGGATGGTCTCTTTCTTGGCTGCTTGCTCGGAGGCGCTACTCTGAGTGAGTTACGCACGGCTTTGGCGGTCGCGGAGACGGAGACGTGCGGCGGTGTCAGCCCGCGGGTCGCACCTTTCGCCGATGTGCGCGACATGGGCGGGCTCCTGCAGCGGGCCGGCTTTGCCCTGCCGGTGGCCGACAGCGAAATTGTTACCGTCCGCTACGGCAGCATGTTCGGGCTCATGGCGGATCTCCGCGCCATGGGCGCAACCAACGCGCTTGCCGCGCGGCTGCGCAAGCCAATGGGAAAAGGCTTTTTTATGCGCGCGGCGGAAATTTATGCGCGGCGCTTTGCCGATCCCGACGACCGGGTGCGGGCAACATTTGAGCTGATTTTTTTGTCCGGCTGGGCCCCGCATGAAAGCCAGCAAAAGCCGCTACCCCCAGGCTCGGCCAGGATGCGGCTTGCGGACGCCCTGGCCAGCAAAAAGCCAAGTCAGCAGTAGTCCCTACTCGGCAAGCTCCCAGGTCACTTGGACCTCTGTCCGCAAGGTCTCGATTCCGGGCTCAACGGGAATTGCAACGGTTGACTCCTGCGCGGGCGCAGCGCCGGCGCTCATCCTCTGCAGCCCTAGCGGGACCGCGGAATGTGCCTGCACGCCGATCTCAAGAATCCGCCCAAGCTTTATGCCAAGCGCGTTGACATAGATATTTGCTTTTCGCAAGGCGTCGCGAACGGCATCTGCCCGCAGCCCATCATATTTCTCGTCCTTTTGTGAATAATCATAGGAGATGCCATTGAACCGGTTGGCGCCCTTATCCAACATTTGGCTCGCCAAGGCGCCGGCCTTGCCGATATCCTTGATTCGCACGTAGAGGGAGTTACTTGCGCTGTAACCTCGAAGAGTCCGTTTGGTGACATAGCCCCTGTCATCGCGTTCCTCATCGTAGACCGGGGCGAGCGTCACCGAAACCGTCTTGATATCCTTCGCGTCAATCCCTTGCGCCTTGATCTCGTTAACGACTGCCTGCGCCGCGCGGGCATTTTCACGCGCCGCGTCGGCGGCCTTGGGCCGCTCCGTGTCGACCCCGAGCGAAATGGTGGCAATATCCGGCACGACTTCCGCTTTTGCTTCTCCGTTCGTGGTGATGGTGGGCACCGAATCTTTGAGCGCTGGACCTTGCTGGGCTTGTACGGGGTTTGATTGAATCGCAATGAGTAACACAAGGAATCCAACGGCGAACGTAGGCGGTGCAATTCGGCGACGGAACAGAACGATCGACATGAAAAATCTCTCCCCGAGCAAAACGATGGGCTGAACGGGCCCAAAGCTGATAGTCTGATGCCGTGGCGCTCACCCCATCAGCATTATCATTAAGGCAAGTCAGACCTTTGACGCAGGAATCCTGGAGAAGTCTGCACTAAAATGCTAAGAACGCATGCCACAAATGTCTAGCCTCGCCGAACCAAGTTTGCATCCGGGAGATCTTGTTTCTGCCGGCCCTTATTCGCTTGCCGGAGCAACGCGGCGAGAGCTTGCCGCGGCGCTATTGGAGGCCGGCGTTCCCGAGCGCGAGCTGCGCATGCGCTGCGCGCAGCTCTGGCGCTGGATTTACCACGCCGGCGTAACCTCCTTCCACGCTATGGGCAATGTGAGTAAGGCGCTGCGCGCCGCGCTCGCCGAGCGGTTCACGCTTGCGCGCCCCGAAATCGTGACCGAGCAGGTCTCAGTCGACGGCACGCGAAAATGGCTGCTTCGGCTCGACCGGGGGAGCGCAGAGGACAATGCCGCCGAGATCGAATGCGTCTATATTCCCGAAAGCGATCGCGGCACTTTGTGCGTGTCGAGTCAGGTCGGCTGCACGCTGACCTGCAGCTTTTGCTACACTGGCACGCAAAAACTCGTGCGCAATTTGACAGCGCGCGAAATAATTTGCCAAGTCTTGATCGCGCGTCAAAGGCTCGGCGATTTTCCGGGATTGACGCCGCCAGAAAATGGTCTCGTGCCGGGCGAAGGTTTTCGTGCCGTGTCCAACATCGTGTTCATGGGCATGGGCGAACCGCTTTATAATTTGGAAAATGTCCGCGACGCGGTCCTCGTGCTTGCCGATGGCGATGGACTTGCGCTGTCAAAGCGCCGGATCACGGTGTCGACGGCCGGCGTCGTGCCGCGCATGGAAGAACTGGGCCGGACAACCGGCGCCATGCTCGCCATTTCGCTCCATGCCGTGCGCGATGAGCTGCGCGACAAGCTCGTGCCGCTCAACAAAAAATATCCGGTTCATGAGTTGCTTGCCGCTTGCCGGTCATACCCGGGCGCGTCCAATGCGCGGCGCATCACTTTCGAATATGTGATGTTGAAGGGCGTCAATGATTCGCCTGCCGACGCGCGGGAGCTCGTCAGGCTCCTCAAGGGAATTCCAGCAAAAATCAATCTCATACCCTTCAATCCCTGGCCGGGCGCGCCTTATGAATGTTCGGATTGGCCAACGATCGAGCGCTTTTCCGAGATCGTTTTTAATGCCGGCTATGCGAGTCCGGTGCGCACGCCGCGCGGGCGCGACATCATGGCGGCCTGCGGCCAATTAAGGAGCGAGACGGAAAAATTGCGCGCAAGGGCAAGGCTCTTGGTTTAACCGCCAAGGCCAGGGCGCGTGGCAAAGAGCGCCGCCTCGCGGACGTCAACGACCGGAATGGCCAGCATGGCTGCACTCACGCGACGCACCTCTCTTGGCCGGCGGTCTCCTGGAACGACAGTTTTAGTGCGCAACGTCATATCTTTGGTGTTGCGACAGCTGACTTGCAATTGGGACACTCGTACTTGTAGCTTGTTGCCCACCCTCCTGAGGCTGATCCCACGGCAGTAGCTAGCTTATGGTGCAGCGTCACGAGGAGGCCTGCGGTATCGAAGCATTTTGTGCACCATGGACCTGAACCATAGCCTTCAATTTCTCCGGCCGATGGAACATAGACGTTGTTTTCAATGCGCAGCATCGAGCGAAAGTCTCTTTGTCGTCTGCACTCTGAAATTTCTTGTGACAGCGCAAGATTCTCCTCTTGTGCCTCAACAAGCTTTACCTTGATCTCTGCAAGCAATTCAGTCAGATCGGCCAATTTCAGCTTGAACTCGGCTTGCTCGAAGTCCTTGCCTACCGAGCGGAGGTATTTAACGATGTCGGTTGCGTATTTTAGGGCGTTCAGCCCTGCGCTAATTGCAGTGATGTCAGGCATTGCCGCGTTCTAACATCGTGAATTAATCGGCGGTCACCCAGAGAACCCCGCGTCCGGCCGCCGCGTTAATCTTCCAGCAACAGCCGAGAGAGCGGCACGCCGACAAGTATACGCGCTCACGCCTCGATCTTCTACCTCGCAGAATCCCTATAGTACCCGCTCCACACGCCTCACAACCAGATCAGCAGTCGTAATAGAGAAAGCACTCGTATGGGCGCGGACGCAGCCGAATTTCATCCTTCCTCATCGCGATTTACCATGCCACGATCTCAGTTGAGGCCGGTATCAAAAAGTAAGGCCTCAAGCCGCTCGGAGGAGGCGAAGCCGCGTCAGCGGGCGCCCCAGGCGGCGGCGATGGCGCGCACCAGCGGCTTCAGATGGAAGCTCGACTCCGGGCGCAGGATTTCCGTGACGCCATGGGTGCGCAAAGTTTCCTCGACCACAGGACCGATGGCGGCAATGCGGATGCGTCTAAATGCTTCGCGCAATTCCATCTCAAGCCCGGTTTCGCGCGCGACGTCGACAAGTCGCTCCACCTGCGGCGAGCTGGTGAACGCGATCATGCCGATGCGGCCATCGACCAACATGCGGATCGCCTCTGCCACCTGATCGGCCTCAGCCTGCGAGGCATAGCGATACGGGATCACCGGAAACACCTTGGCCCCGCGCTCGCGCAAATGTGCGAGCAGGGCCAATCCACCGTCGCCCGGATAGAGCTGCACGCCGATCGCCCGTCCGCCAATGTCTTGAGAGGCGAGAGCATCGAGCACGCCTTGGGAGGTTGGGGTTGGCGCGGCGAGACCCGGCGCAAGGCCGAGCTCCCGCAACGCCCGGACGGGCTTGGGACCGCGCGTGATCGTATGCACGCGGGCAAGTGCCTCCACAAACGGCGCGCGGCAACCGCTTCGCTCCGCAATCGTGAGAAGACGGCGCAGACCCTCGCCTGTGAACCAGATCACGTCCTGAAACGAACCAGCGATGAGCTGTTCGATCCAAACTTCGCACTCGGTCGTATCGTCGAGATCGCGGATCTGCACCAGCGGACAGCGCACGGCTGTGGCGCCCTCCATCTCCAAAAGCTCGGCAAAAAAATCGAGTTCCCGGCTTTCCGGCACTAGGATCGTCAGTCCGTTAAGCGCGGCCGCCATATCACGCCACCGCCCTGAGCTCTGCACCCTCCGCAGCCAGCAGTTTTTTGAGTTCGGGAATGCAGGAGCCGCAATTGGTACCGGCATCCAACGCGGCGCCGATCTCTGCCACAGTTGTCATCTTCTTGGCGCGGATCGCGCTGCAAATCGCAGCTTCTTCCACCGAAAAGCACGCGCAAATCATTCTGCCTGCCGGGGCTGCCCCTGGTTCGAGTCCGGCCAGCAGCGAAAGCCGGTTTCTGGGCTCGACCGGCTGGCCAAGAAATCGCGACGCCTTTTCCGCCTCCGGCAAGGCGGCGCGAGGTGCGGCGAAGAAAACGCATGCTTCCAACATGCCGCCAATCAGGCTGGCGTAGCGGAATACAGCCCTATTTGGATCGGAATAGGAGATGAGTTCAGCCTCGTGGGACACTTGGAGAAGGTTTCGCAGGACCTGTTCGGAATTTATCAGTTCCGTGAGCGGCGTCCAGCCTGCCATTTCATAGGAAAAGCCCTCCGCGATCGGCGCCTTGGACCAATACGTTGTCTCCCCGAGAGCCGGATTGCCGTCGCCGCGCCGCAAGAGGAGCCCGCGCCAAGTTTCGGCAACCGCAGTGACCTGCACCTTGGTTCCCTTAAGATCCGGCTGGCCCGAAATCTCGTCGGTCACCGCATGGACCAGCCGGCCAACCGGGCCTGAGGAAGAGAATTCATCGCTCCAGTGCATCGGCACAAATACATGGCCGGCGCGGACCGCGTCGTCAACGCTCGCGCGGAGAACTGCGCTTCCATGCAGGCTGTCTATCCGCGCCAAGCCGCCGTCTTCGATCCCGCACCGCACCGCATCGCGCGGATGAAGGCTAAGACGCGGCCCCGGGGCGTGAGTCATCAGACGCGGCACACGGCCGGTGCGCGTCATTGTGTGCCATTGGTCGCGCACGCGGCCTGTGTTGAGGATGAGCGGATAATCGTCGCGTTTTCCCGCGGCTTTGACCGCAAGCGGAAGCATGCGGGCGCGGCCATCCGGCGTTGGGAAGCCGCCGCGGGCAAAGAGCCGCGGACCAGTCCTGCCGCGTCCAGGACGGGGACACGGCCATTGCATTGGGCGCAGCGCGTCATAGGCGGCATCATCGAGATCGGCGAGCGCGCCGATATCGAAGACGCGCTGGCCATCATTCTCGAACGCCGATAGCGCCGCATGCTCGCGAAAGATGTCCGCCGGGCGCGAATAAGAGAATTCCTTCTCAAAACCCATGCGCCGGGCCACTTCCGCAAACATCCACCAGTCGGGCCGCGCATCGCCGGGGGGTGCACTGAAAGCGCGCTGGCGGGAAATGCAACGCTCGGAATTGGTAACGGTTCCGTTCTTTTCGCCCCAGCTCGCCGCCGGAAGCACGACATGGGCAAGCGCGGTGGTATCGGTTGGCCAGGCATCGGAGACGACGACCAAAGGGCATCGGGCCAGGGCTTCGCGCACGCGGCCAGCTTTCGGCATGGTGTCGGCCGGATTGGTCGCAGCGATCCACACCGCCTTCACGCGGCCATCTGCAATCGCATCGAAGAGATCGACGGCCTTGTAGCCAGGCCGCGACGCGATCGAGGGCGCGTTCCAGAACCGGCGCAGGCGGTCGATGTCGCCCGGGACGAAGGCCATATGCGCGGCGAGCTGGTTGGCGAGCCCGCCAACCTCGCGCCCGCCCATGGCGTTGGGCTGCCCGGTGAGCGAGAATGGTCCCATACCAGCGCGTCCGATGCGTCCAGTGGCGAGATGACAATTGAGGATCGCGTTGACCTTGTCTGTGCCGCAAAAAGATTGATTGACCCCTTGGGAATAGAGGGTCACCACGCGCTCCTTGACCGTGAAAAGATCGTAGAAACGCCGCACTTCCCCCGGCGCGAGATCCGCCGCCGCGGCCACAATCTCTATGGACGGCGCCGACCGACGGGCCGCTGCGAGCGCGTCATCGAAGCCTGAAACATGGTTTTTAATCCAGTCGCGATCGATTGCATTCGTTTCGGCGAGATATACGAGGAGCCCATTAAACAGCAGCACCTCCATTCCGGACGCAAGCGGCAGATGCAGATCGGCGGTCTCAGCGGTCGCCGTACAGCGCGGGTCGATCGCAACGATCGCCGTGCCGCGCTTCTCGCGCGACGCCATCAGGCGATCATAGAGGACAGGATGGCACCAGGCCATGTTGCTGCCGACCTGCACGACGAGATCGGCTTCCTCAAGATCCTCGTAGCAGCCCGGCACGACGTCCTCGCCGAAGGCGCGAATGTGGCCTGCGACCGAAGACGCCATGCAGAGCCGCGAATTCGTATCGATATTGCCCGAGCCGATAAAACCCTTCATCAGCTTGTTGGCGACGTAATAGTCTTCGGTAAGGAACTGTCCGGAGACATATAATGCAATCGAGTCCGGCCCATGCGCGTCGCGGGTGCGGGCGAACTCGCTAGCGACGAGATCGAGCGCCTGATCCCAACTCGCTTCCCGGCCGCGTATCATCGGCCTGGTGAGGCGGTCCGGCAGCGAAAGCGTGTCCCCAAGCGCCGCGCCTTTCGAGCAGAGCCGCCCGAAATTCGCTGGATGAACCGGATCGCCGCGGAGCACGCCGTCGATAAACGCAACGCCGCAACCGACTCCGCAATAAGGACAGGTCGTGCGGACGGTCATGCGGCTTTCTCGGCGGCAAATGGCAGGCCGAGCTCTATCTCGCCATCCACAACCCGCACCGGCAGAGAAGTGGTCCCTCCCTCGTCCGGCGCGAGCGCTCTACCGTCTTTGAGACCAATCACCCAATTGTGCAGGGGGCAGGTGACAATGTCGCCGCAGATGATGCCTTCCGACAGGGGACCCTGCTTGTGCGGACATTCGTCGATCAGCGCGAAGACCCCGTCCTCCGCCGTGCGGAAAATGGCGATCGGCTTACCATGATGGCCAAACGAAAGCCGCCTCGCGCGCTGCACGGGGATGTTTTCAAGCGGGCCGATGTTTTTCCAGTCGTAATCCATGTCAGGCATCCGCGAGAGCGGGCAGACGGGTGTATTCGTGAGCTTCTGCTCCTTTCGCGCGTTTGTTCCAGGGATCGTCCTGGACGAAGGTCTGGGAATAAAGGAAGCGCGCATGAAGGGCGCGCCGCCCTTCGGTGTCCTCCAGGATGCGTTTTTTCACATACGCAATGCCGACGCGGGCAACCCAAGGCGCCGTGCGTTCGAGATAATGCGCTTCTTCCCGATAAAGCTGGAGGAATGCGCCGGTATGCTCCAACACTTCTTCTTCCGTGGCGACCCGCACGAGGTGATCCGTTACCCGGACCTCGACGCCGCCATTGCCTCCGACCATGATGTCATAGCCCGCCTCGACGCAGACAACGCCAAGATCCTTGATCGTCGCCTCTGCGCAATTGCGCGGACAGCCGGAGACCGCGAGCTTGACTTTATGCGGCATCCACGACCCCCAGCACATTTTTTCGATCTTTACGCCGAGGCCGGTCGAATCCTGGGTGCCAAAGCGGCACCACTCGCTGCCGACGCAGGTTTTCACCGTGCGCAGCGCCTTGCCATAGGCATGGCCGGAGACGAGACCCGCCTTTCCGAGGTCGTTCCATACCGCTGGCAGGTCTTCCTTCTTAACTCCCAAAAGGTCGATGCGCTGACCGCCTGTGACCTTTACCGTCGGAATATCAAATTTCTCCGCGACCGACGCGATAGCATGCAGCTCCTTGGGCGTTGTCAGACCGCCCCACATCCGCGGTACGACCGAATATGTCCCGTCCTTCTGAATGTTGGCATGGACGCGCTCATTGACAAACCGGGAGCGGGAATCGTCGCTGTATTCGCCGGGCCAGGCGCAGAGAAGATAATAGTTTAGTGCGGGCCGGCATTTGTGGCACCCTTCCTTCTTTTTCCAGCCGAAGGCCGTGCGTATGGCTTCCATCGACTTGAGGTTCTGGGCGAGGATCGCCTGCCGGACTTCGTCGTGGCTCGCCTCGGTGCATTCGCAGAGCGTCTTCTTGGCCTTTTTGACATCGACAACCGCGGCGAAGGCGAGAAGACCTTCGACGAGGCTCGTGCATTGACCGCAGGATGACGAGGCCTTGGTATGGGCGCGGACGTCGGAAAGCGAAGCGAGTTTTTTGTCGCGGATGGCCGCGATGATCGTGCCTTTGCAGACGCCGTTGCAGCCGCAGATTTGGGTATCGTCGGGCATGGAAGCGAACTCCGATCCCGCCGCCTTTTCGGCTCCCGGCTCCGCAAAAGCGCGGCCGAAGACAAGGCTCTCGCGTAAGGCGCTTACATCCGTCTTGTCGCGCATGAGCTTCACATACCATTGCCCGTCGGCGACATCGCCATAGAGAACGGCCCCGACGAGCTTGCCGTCCCTCAGAACGATCTTCTTGTAGAGGCCTCTGGACTCGTCGCGCACGGTAATTTCGTCGTCGTCATCATCGGCCGCCATCAGAGCGCCAGCCGAGAAGACATCGACGCCCGTGATCTTGAGACTTGTAGAGAGTGTCTGGCTGGCAAAGACGGCGGTCTCGTCGCCCGCGAGATGCGCCGCGCAGACCTTTGCCTGATCCCAGAGAGGCGCGACAAGACCGAAGACCTGGCCGCGATGTTCGACGCATTCGCCGACCGCAAAAATATCCGGGTCGCTTGTGCGCATGTCGTCATAGACTTCAATACCGCGGTTCACTTTGAGCCCGGCCGTCCGCGCGAGATCGATGTTCGGCCGGATGCCGATCGCAAGGACGACCAGATCGCCCGGGATTAAACGTCCATCGGCGAGTTGCACGCCCTCGGCCCGGTCCGTTCCGATGATCTCCTCGGTCTGCGCATTGGTGAAGAAGGCGATGCCGCGCCGGTCGAGATCGCGCTGCAAGAGCTGTCCTGCCGGCGCATCGAGCTGCCGCTCCATAAGCGTCGGCATGAGATGGACGAGCCCGACCGACATTCCGCGTTGCTTGAGCCCCCAGGCTGCTTCAAGCCCGAGCAACCCGCCGCCAATTACGACCGCGCGCTTATGCGTTTGTGCGGCCGCCAGCATCTTGTCGACATCGGCTATATCGCGAAACGCGCAGACGCCGGGCAGGCCGAGCCCAGGTATCGGAGGCGCCAGCGGACGCGAGCCGGTCGCGATCAACAGCCGGTCATAGGGAAAGCTAGCGCCGCTTGCAGCGGTGACAGTTTTTGCTTCGGGGTCGATCGCCGTGATTGCATCGCCGGCGTAAAGGCGGATGCCGTTCGCGTCATACCATTCGCGCGAATTGATGACGATCTCGCCGACGCTCTTGTCGCCCGCAAGGACGCTCGAGAGCAAAATGCGGTCGTAGTTGACGTGCGGCTCGGCCCCGAAGACGGTGATGCGGTATCGCCGCCCGGAAGGGTGCTTGAGCAATTCCTCGACGGTGCGCATGCCGGCCATGCCATTGCCGATGACGACGAGGCGTTCACGCGGGTCTACGATCATATTCATAACTGGCCTCCTCAGATTCGCACGCCGGCGAGCGCCGCGTTATCCTGCCGCCAGCGCAGTCGCACCTTGGCAATGCCCGCCAAAGCGGCGATCGCCAACACCGCAAAGAGTACGAAGCCCAGGGAGAAGCTGCCGGTGAATTGCTTGGCGTAGCCAAGGCTGGCGGCGAGGTAAAAGCCGCCGACGCCACCTGTCGCGCCGGCCAAACCGGTCATCAGCCCGACATCGCGTGCGAACCGCTGCGGTACGAGCTGGAACACCGCGCCATTGCCCATGCCAAGCGCCGTCATCGCGAAGATGAGGGTGCCGAGGGCGCCCAAAGCAGGCAGCGCACTCTTGGCCACAATGAGCAACACCCCCGCGACCAAGGCATAGATCACCGACAGGGTCCGCGTGCCGCCGACGCGGTCGGCGATCAAGCCTCCGAACGGGCGCGCGAATGAGCCGGCGAAGACGCAGCCCGCAGTAAAATATCCGGCCGTCACGGCGGAGAGGCCGTACTGATCGTGGAAATAGATCGGCAGAAAGGAGGAAAGACCAACAAAGCCCCCGAAGCTGACGCTGTAGAAGAACATCAGCCACCAGGCGTCGGGCTTGCGCAGAAGCCTCCCATATTCGGCCAGGGTTTTTCGGGGCGGCGACTTGGGACTGTTCTTGGCCGCGAGCAGAAAGTAGATGAAGACGGCGATCAGCGGCAAAGCGGCGAGAGCAATCACGTTGCGCCAGCCGAAGGCTACCGCCAGCCCCGGTGCAAACAACGAGGCGAAGAGCGTCCCGGAATTTCCGGCGCCGGTCAGCCCGAGCGCGGTCCCCTGGTGTTCCGGCGGATACCAATAAGAGACCATTGGCAAGGCAACGGCGAAAGAGGCACCGGCGACACCGAGCACCAGGCCAAGCGCGAGCATCTGCGGAAAGCTGTGGAGCCCGAATTTCCAGGCGGCGAGCAGACCCGCGATTACGGCGAGCTGCATCAGAATTCCGATGCCGCGGGCATTCCACTGGCTGACCAGAACACCGTTGACGATCCGCAAAACCGCCCCGGCCAAAATTGGCGTCGCGACCATCAACCCCTTATCGCCAGCGTTCAGATTGAGCTCGGGGGCGATAAGGACCGCCAAAGGGCCGAGCAACACCCAAACAGCGAAGCTTGCGTCGAAATATAGGAAGCAGGCGATGAGGGTGGGGAGATGGCCCGCTTTGAAAAAGGCGCTTTTCATCAGACGATCTCGCAAGTTCAGCGCAACCGCTGCCGGATAAACCCGGGAGCGAACCGCCATTAGCTCGCGAGGAAACAAAATCGTTGCGAACGCTACCCGCCGTTAAGCAGCTTTCGATCGGCAGTCCATTCCCGCCGACTGCATTTTTGTCAGCAAGCGCTATGCCAATGACTCTGCACTGCAACAGGAGTGGAAGCACACCGCTTGGTTGCTGAGAGCTTGTGCAGCAATGCCTGTTCTGCGCCCAGTCCGCCGAATCCCTGCGCACTCAGCAGCCGCTAACTTGACAACAATTGCCGGCTCTTGCGTGCACCCCTCAAGCTGAGTTGGCGGGGTGCAAGTCCGGACACAATGTCCAGGGGGATTTACCAAGCGACCTGAGCGCGAAGTTCAAACAGCTGCGGATGGATCCCGTTGAGATCGGGCCGGTTGAACGGCGCAGAATATTGGAACACATCGACCCAGCTTGCCATGAAGCGGATACCCGGCTCGGTATACCAGACGAGGCCAAGGTTAAAATCGGTCTGCCTGCCGCCCTGGATGTTGGAACGCGTGCCAAGAGGCTGCAGGAAAAGGTAGCTGCCATCATTAAAGTTGATTTCGCTGACCCGGGCCATGACTTCCCATGCGCCCCAACCGCCGGCGCTCACGGGGTTGAGGATCTTGATCTGGCTGAAGGTCGCCGTGTTGTTGAATTCCTCCGGATATGAGCGGTAGGAGTCCGCGCGCGATTCCCCGGTCAGATACCAAGTGACAAAGGCATAAAAGCCATTGAAGTTGATTGTGGAGCCACCCGGGGCATGCTGCCAGACAATGATGGCCGGGTTGCGGTCGTAGTGGCTCCCCACATATTCTCCCTGGAACGACAAAGGTCCCCAGGACGCGACCAGCTCCGCGCCATAGGTTATGACGTCCTTGACGCAGTTTGTGCCAACGAGTTGGGCTGTTGGACTGGAAAAGCAAGTAAGCGGCTGGGTGCCAAGCAGGGCTTCGCCGAGGATGTTGGCTTCTGACGCCAGCGTGGGGCTTCCGGGCTGCAAAACCCTATTGTCGTTGGCGGCTGTGGCGTCATTGGGTTTTTGGTAGCGTATCCAGCCGCCAAGATGCAGCAGGCTCCAATCGTCGCGGATGGGAGCATAGGTGAGCCTCGCGGCGGCATCCCAATATTGGTGGCCGCCAGCAAGCGGGTTGATAAGGTTTGAATTTCCCGCGGGTATCCCGATGTTGGTTACAACCGTTGTTCCGGCCACCGTGTCCGTGGTGGGCGGAACGGGATTGCCGTCTTCTAAACTGGTGCTGAAGACGCCGCCCTTAAAGCTCCAATTGGGCTTGCCGATCAATCCCGGCGCGTCGCCGCCCGTAACTGCGGCCGCGCCGATGTGACGATTGCCCGGAAGAACGTCGGTGGCAAAGGCCAGTTCCATAAAATCCCGGTTCCTGGCAAAGGTCATCCTGGATATGCTGGCAGGCTCGTAAAAATTGCCCACTTGGAAAGTGACGGGCTCGAAGTAACGCCAGGCGAGGTAGAAGTCGCGGATGCCGCCGAGAACGAGACCGTTCGGGGAGCCTGCGAAGTCATATTGGGCCTTGTAGTTCCAATCCTTAAAAGCCTTGCCTTCGACTTCGAGGCGGGCCTGACGGAAACTGGTATGGTTGCCATAACCGATCGCTGGATGGGCCGGGAAAAACGGCCGCAAAGGCGACCCCACGGGAAACCCAGCGAAAGCCTGAATGGGCTGACTGTTGACCCCACCGTCGAGCACCATACGGCCGCCGAGTCTGAAGCTGAACGCACCATCCCAGGATTCAACTTTGAGACCAGCGCCGGCCGGCATCGCGCCTAAGCTCACAAAAACCGGCGGAGGCGGCGGAGGACAGGGCGCGTCCTTGCACACGACCGGCGTATCGGCCGCTGGCGGCATTTTTGGGAACTTCGCAATGCCGCGGACCTGTTGCTCCTCTCGGGCAACCTTTTCTTCGAGCCGCTTGATCTGCGCCTTGAGAGCGCGAATTTCGGCCGCGACGTCTTCCGCCCGAGCAGTCACGCCCGGACAGAGTGTGAGAGATCCTAAGGCCAGAGCCGCGGCACTGTTTAATAGATGAGATTTCATCTGAGAGTTTCTCCAGAAAGCGGTTCGTTTCCGTATCGATATTTTACAAGTCTATAATAAAATGGTTTTCAAACGGCATATAGCACTAAGTTCCAATTGTTTTGAAAGACAATAAAGATGTGACAAATCTACAACTTCTTGCATAACAGGTAAGCAGAAGCATTATTCTTTGGCATCTGAAATAAGCAGCTGAATACAAAATTAGAAAAACCGTTTGTTACTTCTGCAATGAAAATAATAGCCCGCATGGCTGCCGCAAGGCACGCAGCCAAGGCCATGTTTCGGGATGTAGGCCGATGGGAACTTTTCCCTGGCGTGCGCGCAAAAGCCGGCCGCGCGACGCGCCAAGCTCGCAAGGCTCTATTTTGAGGAAGTGTTCATGGGAACGACTCGCAAAGGCAGCACGACGCACTGCCGTACACGACCGGATGCGAACCGCCGTTAGCCCGCGAGGCCGGCACAATAATACGAGCAAGCGTCATGCCACGATTAGCGCGCTACAATAGGAGAGGTAACGCGCCGTGACGTTGTGCGGAGGCCTTTTCTGCCTAAGTCTGCGGCGGCGGGCGTTAAAGTTTGCGCAGCGCGGTAAGGCTAGGTGTGGCCGGCTGCGGCACTGCCTCGGGGTCGAAGACCGTTCCATCGCAGAAGCGATCGGCGGGCATAGCGATGGGTGCCGGAACTGCTTCAATCACAAAGCCCGATTCATGCGCGCCCTCGGACTTCAGGTCCATCGCGGGCACAGGCTCACCGAGAGGCGCAATCGCCTCCCGATAAATGTCCGGCCGGTAGACGCGCGAGGCGAGCTCGCGCAGATCGATGCTCTCGCCGATAAGGTTCCAGCGCCGCATCTCGTTCAAGAACCAAAGCGCGTGCGAGCGCCAGGGGAAGGTTGCGGCACCCCGGAAGAAGACGCAGCTCCTATCCGGCGCAGTGCCGCCCGGCAGGCCGGCAAGAAGGGCGTGCGAGTCGACGTCGAGATATTTGCGCCGCGACAAGAGAGCCGCCGTGTAGGAAGCGTTTTTTGGATCGTCGCAGAATTTTGCCGCACGTAGCAAAGCGCGTAACGCACCAGCGAGGGCGTCTTCGTGTCCCTCGGCGAAGCGCGCACGCACGGCCAGAGCTTTTTCCGGCGCGTGCCGCCAAATATCGCGCGAGGCCGCAATGGTTTTACCGGCGCCTGCGCGCCGCGCGACCTCGCCCCAGGGAGCGCCCGCGCAAAAGCCCGCGATTTGGCCAAAACTCAACGCCTCGACAACGCGGGCCGGCGGCACGACGGTAAGCTTGAAATCGCGCCCGGCTTCGATTCCCGCCGTCGCAAGCCAATAGCGCAAAAGGAGATTGTGGGTCGAATAGGCATGCACGACCCCTAGCGTCGTGGTCTGCTGGCGCAAGCATTGAGCCAGGGCTTCGACTCTGGAAAGGTTCCGGCGTGCGGCGAGATCATCGACTTCCTCTGCGAGCGCGCGCGCAACGGTGACCGTGTTGCCCCCGGCGCTGATCGAAGTTGGGATAAGGAGGGGCTCGGCCGTGCCGCGCAATCCGAGCTGCACCGCGAAGGCGAGCGGCGGCACAATCACTGCGGCGTCGAAAAATCCGTAGGCGAGCTTGTCGGCGATATTGGCCCAGGAGGGCTCGACAAAAAGCGCCACCTCGAGACCTTCGTCGGCGAAAAAGCCAAACTCATGCGCGGCAATGACCGGCGCCCCATCGGTGAGGCGCAGCAAGCCGATGCGCATCTTCGCGAGCGTTGTTTTCCGAGCGGAGAGTTCAATCAATTCGCTCATGGCCGTTTCCTCTCTGCGCGCACCGCGCCCAATCCGGCATCGTGCTCACCGAGAAACTCTGCCACGACCTGCGCGAGCTTGCGGTTCTCGTTCATTGCCTTCTTTTGCAGCCACCGGTAGGCTTCGGGTTCCGTCATTTTGTGGCCTCGCATGAGGATCGCTTTGGCGCGCTCGATGAGCCGCCGTTCTTCCAGCATTGCTTTGGCGGCGGCAAGTTCTTCTTCGACCCGGCGGTAACGGCGAAATAATGCGATGGCCGAGGCCATGACCGGCTTCACATCTGAAAGCGCGACCCCCGAAAGATTATAGGAGCAAACCCCGGCGGCGATCGCTTCTGCGGCGAAGTCAGGGTCGTCGCTTCCTGCGAACATCACGATTGGGTGAGCTCCGGCGACCGCGCGGATGTCTTCGAGGGCGTCGCGATCGGGGAGCCCCATGTCGATGATGATGAGATCGGGTCTGGTGCTTTCGACTGCTTCGGCGATGCCTCTGCCTCCGGATGCGCGGCATACTTCCGCAAAACCGGACCGGGAAAGCGTATCGTCAAGCGCTTTCGCGCGCTCGGGGTCCGTATCAATCAGCAGGATTTTTAGCGGCATCGGCGGGCATGATTTCACGAAGCCGACCTTGACGCAATATAACCTTTCGTACTTAGAAGAAGCATCTCGGGCGCACTCTCTTTTGCCTCACAAGCGTCATAAATTTCCCAGCGGAATTCCGACACTGATCCGAACAGCCCATCGCCAAAGGGTTCAACAGCATATAACATCCAAAATACCGATCTGCGCATCGGTGCTTTGTCAAGCCGCCGCTGCGTTGATTGCCAGGCGGGCAGCCGCCGGAGGCGGTCGGGAAGCGAAAGTGCCGGCCTGGCCTTGACGCCGTACCGCGCCTCGCCTAACAGACAGGTCCATCATTCCGCGCTAGAACAGACGCGTTTCGCGCAATCTTATGTGCCGGGCGCGAAAGTCCTGGCGACCAAAGAATAGGAACAGCGATGTCACGCCGTTGCGAATTGACCGGCAAGGCCGTGTTGAGCGGCAATTTGGTCAGCCACTCAAACCGCAAAACGCGGACACGATTTTTGCCAAACCTCTGCAACGTGACGCTGATCTCCGATGTCTTGCAGCGGAGCGTGCGTATGCGCGTGACGGCCTCCGCTTTACGCTCTGTGGAGCATCGCGGCGGCCTTGATGCCTTTTTGATCAAGGCAAGCGATAGCGCGCTGTCGCCCGGCGCGTTGGCTTTGAAGCGCGAGATCGCAAAAAAACAAGCCGCTGCAAGTTAAAGCGCGCGCTTGCGTCAAACGAGCGCGGGCCGGTGGCAAATTCATCCCGCCTCGACAAAGCTTTCCAGCACCATTTTGCGGCCCGCCTTATCGAAATCGACCGTGAGCTTATTGCCGTCGGCGATGGCGACCGTGCCTGGACCAAATTTAGTATGGAACACGCGCGCGCCTTTGGCGAAAGCAGAACCCGCGCTCGATCGCGCGACAAGCTCCCCTTCGATTTGCACCGGAACACGCCGCGTGAAGCCCTCCTGATTTCGCATTCGCTCGCCTGGCCCAAGTCCGTCCCCGTGCTGCTTTGCACGCTGCCAGCCAGGCGTTGCATAGGACGACGCATAACTAACCCTATTGGCAAAGCGGGATTGCGCATAGCCGCCATAGGCGGCCCCCGTTGCCGCCTCGACAACCTCGACATGATCCGCCGGCAGTTCATCAAGAAAACGCGATGGAATGGTCGTCTGCCACAGGCCGTGAATGCGCCGGTTGGTTGCAAAACTGATCTTCGCGCGGAGCTTGGCGCGGGTGAGCCCCACATAGGCAAGGCGGCGCTCTTCTTCGAGCCCGGCACGGCCGGAATCGTCGAGCGCGCGTTGATGCGGGAAAAGCCCCTCCTCCCAGCCGGGCAGAAACACGCTCTCGAATTCAAGCCCTTTTGCGGCATGCAAGGTCATGATCGACACCCGGGCGGAGGATTGCGCCGTTGCCGCGTCCATGACCAGCGAGACATGTTCGAGGAAGGTGGCAAGATCGGGAAACTCTTCCATCGAGCGGACAAGCTCTTTGAGATTTTCGAGCCGTCCCGTCGCATCGGCCGTGCGCTCCTTGCGCCACATCTCGATATAGCCGGACTCCTCCAAAATGATCTCGGCAAGTTCGCCCTGCGGCTTCGATCCGATCAAGTTTGACCAGCGGGACAGATCGGCAACAAGCGAACGCAGCGCCTGGCGCTGCTTTGGCTTTAATTCCTCGGTCTCGACAATCCCCGCCGCCGCGTGCATGAGGGGAATGCGCGCGCGCCGCGCGTGATTGTGGAGAAGCTGCAGAGTCGCATCGCCTAGGCCGCGTTTAGGAAGATTAAAGATGCGCTCGAAGGCAAGATCGTCCGCCGGCTGCGCGGCGAGCCGCAAATAGCCGAGCGCATCGCGAATTTCCGCCCGCTCATAGAATCTTGGTCCGCCAATCACCCGGTAGGGAAGGCCGATCGCAATGAAGCGCTCCTCGAACTCGCGCATTTGGAAGGAGGCGCGCACAAGGATCGCGATCTCATCGAGCGCATGGCCCTTGCGCTGCAATTGTTCGATTTCTTCGCCAACCGCACGGGCTTCTTCCTCGGAGTCCCAGTAGCCGGTCACGCAAGGTTTTTCACCCAAGGCGCCATCGGTAAAAAGCGTCTTGCCGAGCCTCCCCTCGTTATGGCTGATCAGGCCGGATGCCGCCGCGAGGATATGTCCCGTCGAACGGTAATTGCGCTCGAGCCTGATAATTTTCGCGCCGGGAAAATCGCGCTCGAACCGCAAGATATTATCGACCTCGGCGCCGCGCCAGCCATAGATCGACTGATCGTCGTCACCGACGCAACAAAGATTTTGCCGCCCCTGGGCGAGAAGCCGCAGCCACAAATATTGCGCCGTGTTGGTGTCTTGATATTCATCGACAAGAATATAGCGAAACCGTCCATGAAAGAGTTTTAGAATGTCGGAATTTTCGCGAAACAGGCGCAAGGATTCAAGCAAAAGATCACCGAAATCGGCGGCATTGAGCGTCTTCAATCTTTCCTGATAATGCCGGTAAAGAGCCGCCCCCTTGCCGTTGGCGAAAGCCGCCGTCTCGCCCGCGGGCACATGCGCAGGATCAAGCCCGCGATTCTTCCAGGCGTCGATTTGGCTGGCGAGCGCGCGCGCCGGCCAGCGCCTTTCGTCGATATTTTCTGCGGCGAGCACCTGCTTCAGCAAACGGATCTGATCGTCCGCATCGAGGATGGTGAAACTCGATTTCAACCCAACAAGCTCGGCATGGCGGCGCAAGATTTTGGTTGAAACCGCGTGAAAGGTCCCGAGCCAAGGCATCGCCTCGGCCACCGGGCCCGCGAGCGCAAACAGCCTCGCCTGCATTTCCCGCGCGGCCTTGTTGGTGAAGGTTACGGCGAGGATTTCCTGCGCCCGCGCCCGGCCCTCCGCCAGGATATGGGCGATTTTTGTGGTCAGAACGCGGGTTTTTCCGGTGCCCGCGCCGGCTAGCACGAGAACGGGGCCGTCGACCGCCTCGATGGCCGCAAGCTGCTCGGCATTGAGCCCGTCGAGATAGCGCAATGCGCTTTTCCGGGCACGGAGAGTGATAGGCGCAGACGGATCAGCTGCGCCTAATGCAAAAACGCTGGTCAAAAAACTGTACCTCCGTTTCCATTCAAAAGCAGCCCTGCCCGACAGCGGCGAATCGGCCAATTAATCTACTACAGTGCAACCGGCGTGACGAAGATTCTCGGGCAGTACGCAAAAAGCCGCGACATTTCGAACAGGTTTTTTTGCAATCTAATCCGGACATCCGAGCGGTGTGTCCCGCAAAGCACAGCGAAAGCTTTTATTGAGGCGTTTATGGAGGCGGCACGACAACGAACGGCAGCAAAGATATAAACTGCCGAAACTATACGGCACAGGGGGTATCATGGATATGAAACCGATCTGCCGCAGGCCCTTGATCCTTGCGCTGGCGAATTTATCTCTTTTTATTTTAGGAGGATGTGCCGTCGTTGACCAGTATAGTTCGAGAGCCATAGAATATAACGAGCAGACAGCCGTCTCAAAAAACTCGCTTGTATTGCTGAATATTTTGCGGGCCGCCTACCGGGAGCCGTTGCAATTCACCGACATCTCAACCGTCACCGGAACGGCTTCGGCGCAAGGCAGCCTCAGCGCCGACGTTCCGCTCCGTATAGGAGGGACCCATTTTGTCACGCCGCAGCTATTGAATCTGAATCCCTCGGCCTCGGTAGCGGGCGGACCGAATTTCAGCGTCGCAAATTTAAGCACGCAAGAGTTCTATCAGGGACTTCAAGCTCCGGTTTCGGCCCAGGTCGTCGCCAATTATGCGGCCGCGGGCGTGTCCCCCGAGGTACTTCTACCCCTACTGGTCTCCGAGATTACGTATGACGAACCTAAGCAAGTGAGCGTGCTTCGCAACACCGGTTCAACCGCGGCTTCATTCATTGGATTTCTTACGTTCACAAAGCTACTTCTCGAAAAGGGTCTCAGCGTGGCCGTGACCGATGCTGATCCCGAATGGATTGGCCCGGTCTTGTCGGGGAAAGAGGCGAGCGATGCAAAACTGCTGGCAGGTCTGGCTCAAGCCATGACGGCCGCCGATTCGCCATTGAGTTTCCAAGGTGTTAAGTCGCCCGATGGCGTACCTAGCGAAGTCAAATTTAGATTGGGCAAGACCAGCCCGAAAAAGGCGACGCTATGCTTCAAGAAAAAGGAGTTCCCTCTTAAAGAGGAACCTGACTATGAAGTATCGAAAAAAAATATAAATTTTCATGCTAATGTCCTGCCGATCCCAGGACGCAGCGGTATCGAAATTCCTCACAACATGTACTGCGATGTGCAAAAATCTGAAACTGCGCCTGCTACAAAACGGTCCGATTCTCGAAAGTCTGGCGTAACGCTGCGAACGGTCGAGCAGAATTCCTATTCCTCGGAGATGTGGTCAGAATTGAACTGGGCCTAAACGACAATAACCCGACGGACTTATATAATAAGTTCCACTATGAAGACAAAAGTATTCCCTTATATCTGTTCAAAGTGGAGCCCCGCCTGCCGGTGAATGGAGAGATTTCGGCAAATTTTCACGGGACTGTCTACACCATTACCGCGGACTCGTCTGGAGCCGATGCTTCGAGCCAGGTACTGGCAATTCTAAGCGACCTCATGGCGCTTGAAAGCTCTGCCAAGAGCTTGCCGGCTCCTAATGTGATTGCGGTTGCGCCTTAGCGATGTTCGGCTCCGTTCCGGGCGGCGAGCCAGTACGCGGACCTAAAACCTATCTTTGGAAAAGCGCCAGCGCCTCGGAGGAAAGCACGCCGCCGGTGATTGCGATATTGGCGAAGGGCGCTGAATCCGCGACCCTGCGGCTCGTCAGCATGATCTGACCGATTTTTTTCGCGAGTTCCTCGATCGAGGCCGCAAAGACCAGCCGGCCGATCCCGCACCACAAAATGGCACCCATGCACATCGCGCAAGACTCGCCCGAGGTATAGAGCGTCGTCCCCGCAAGCTCCGAAGCCGGGCGCTTTCCAACAAAGTTTCGGATCGCCATCATCTCGCCGTGCGCCGTCGGATCGTTGTTGGTCTTGCCGAGGTTGCGGCCCTTTGCCAGCACCTCGCCCTCGCGCACGATGACGGCGCCAAACGGAAAATCGCCCCATGCCGCCTCCGCCAATGCCATGCGCATAAAGCCTTCGTCTTCGGCCAGCGGCGGCATCCGCCGGGCCGCCGCAAAGGCCTCGCGCGAAAAGCTTGCAAAAACGCCGGCAGCACATAGCGCCGCAGAAAGAGCCTGCCGCCGGCCGATTTTTGCAGAATGTTTTGAGCCGCAGCGGCACAAGTCTTCGGTCATTCCATAAATTCCTCGTCCTTCAGCGCGACAAAAATGAGGACGCCCAGCATGGTTGCAAGGATACGGAAGGCGCTCGGCACGGCATCGTAAGTTGGGGATTGCCACGTGCCAAACCATTCGCCGGCGACCGCAACAAACCCGCCCTCGTAAAGCAGAAAGCCAAGAGCCAAGCCTGCCACCGCTTTGCTTTTGGCTTGCTGGAACTGCGTCGCGCTCGCTTTCAATGCTCTTGCCATTGCTAAAACGCCCGCGGCGGTCAACAGCCCGATAAAAAACTCCGCCACAATGATCGACACGAAGGCCGCATGATGAAGCAGGGGCGACGTGACCGCACGCCAGCGGATCGTCGACTTTGGCAAAGTCTGCTCGATGTCCAGCACGCCTTCGACATAAGCAAAATTCGTCCAATAGTCGGTGACATTGTTGAAAACGACAAGCGCCATGTAGAGGCCTATTGCGCCCACGGCGGTGATTTTGGCAAGGCGGATCGCAAGCATTTAGGCCCCCAAGCCCGGGACGCGGCAATCCTATAACACGACTCAATTGAAACTGCGTCCCGGTTTCTTGTTCTGCCAAGCGCTAACTGGCCGAAGGGGTTTTCGAAACTGGCGCGCCAAATAATGGCCTGTCTCGAATTCTCCATTCAATGGTGCCGCTGCCGGCAGCGGCAGCGCGATGGCTTTTCGCAAGGCTTGCTGCCATCCCCTGCCCTGTTGCACCATTGCCACAGCGCCCGAGAGTCGATGCCCAGGCGAGAATGCGCCGAAGTTTTGACGAAATGTTGCGCGCAACATGTCCTGCGCGGCGAGGCCCGCCTCGTTGACGCGCCAGCAATTTGCGCAGTTGAGCATTGCAATGATTACTTCACCGCGCCGGGATCGCCAAGCCAGAGCTATTGCCGAAATGTTAGCTATGATTGCAGACGCCTATCCGGAATCCGGGCGTGAACGGCCGCGTTTCCCCTGTGCAACGAGCGAGGAATCGCTGTGGGAAGATGCGACTGAATTCAGCGCGGCACTGGAAAGATTTTCTGCCCACCAGCATCGAATTTCTGCCAAACTTTCCCCGCGCGGCCGCTCTGGCATTTCGGCTCCTTGATATCTACAAGAGGTTAAAGGCGCCTGCTATCGGATGCCCTGAGAGCAACTCATCGCCGTAGCCAATCACCTTTGCCCCCGAGCAACCGATAAATCGGCTTGAGATGGCTGACGTCGATTTGGGCCATGGTTCCGACACAGGCGCTAACGTTTTGTTTCTCTCAAAGCCGCTGGAGCCGCATTTTGCAACGAAAGGAAAAATGCCAAGGGAATGTCGCATCTGATAGATTGGTTGCCTATTTTGTTTGAGATATTCGGTGCTGCGACACTCGTCCTTGTCTTCGCGCTGCTAATATATTCGATCACAGTTGCAGATGCCGATTTCGCAAATCGAAAAACTTCCGTTCTGATATTTCGCTTATTTGTTTTATCCACGTTTGCGGCGCTGGTGTTCGGTTTCGCATGTATCGTGATAATTTGGTTTGAAAAACATGTTTCTACTCTTTGAATCTTGAGCTACTCCCCTACAAAGTTATGTGATTGGGATCCGCTCTCGTCCGCAGAGCACTCTACAGATACTTTTCGCCTTTTCTGCCGTGCGAATTGAGGTGTATTCTCGGGAGGTGCGTGAGAACGTCGCGCGTTGAGCATTCACCTCTGTGTGCGCGCTCTCGATAGGATCAGAGGCTCCAACTATACGCTCAAGAGGTGCAGTCTTTAAAAATTCTGAGGGGGGCTCGAAATGACATTTCGAACACTGATACTGGCTTTCGCTGCCGTCATTGGTGAGGCGGCGAATTTGCAGGCGGACAGCGCGCCGGCGGTGAACGCATTCAACCATATCGTCATCATCTATCAAGAGAACCACAGCTTCGACAATCTCTTTGGCTTGTGGGGCGAGGTGAATGGCGAGCGCGTCAACGGCCTTGACGGGGCCGATCCCGAGCAAACGAGTCAGATTCGAATGGACAGCAAGACGCAGTATAAGTGCCTGCTGCAGAACGACGTAAATCTCACATCGCCGCCATTGCCGTTGACCTGCACCGACGATACGGGCGCGAAGTTCGAAAGCGCGTTCCCAAATAAGCCCTTTATGATTAACGAGTACTTTAGCCCGGCGGACACGACATGTCCTAATCCGGCGGGTAACAGAGCCCCGGAGGAAGGGGTCAAGAAGGGAACCGGCCATGCGGGCGGCTGCACGAGGGACTTGGTCCATAACTTTTATGACGAGCAGTACCAGATCAATGAAGGCAAGCAGAACCGGTATGTGACCGGCAGCAACGCGGCCGGGCTAGTGATGGGCTATTACGACACGAGAAAGCTGCCGGTCTACATTTATCTCCACGGCCCCGGTGCCCCCAACTATGTCATCGCCGACAGCTTCTTTCATGCGGCCTTCGGGGGATCGTTCCTCAACCATCAATGGCTGATCGCAGCGGCCATGCCCGAATTCGCTGACGCGCTCGATGACGGAAGTTCGAACGATCTTCACACGGTGGTCGATGAGAACGGTATGCCGACAGATACGCGCGCGCCGCTTTACAAAAGCCAATCCGGCGTTGCCAGGACGGGTCGCTCTAAACCGTTGCTGACGGTATCATGCAATTTTCCTCATTCGGCCAAAGTCAAGTGCGGCGACTATGCCATTAATACGATCCAACCGTTCTACCAGCCCTATAGGCCCCGCAATCCCGGTACTCCGGAACCTCCACGCTTGCCGCCGCTCACCAATCCGACGATCGGCGACCGGCTCTCGGACGCGAAGATCGGCTGGGCATGGTACTCGGGTGGCTGGTCGAACGCCAATGGCGATACCAAGGCGCCAGAATGGTCCAACGGCCCTGGTCCCAATTGCAGCGATCCCCGGGCCGACCCGAAGGCGCAGTTCCCCAATTGCCCCGACAATCTATTCCAATATCATCATCAGCCGTTCAACTATTACAAGAACTACGCGCCAGGAACACCGGGCCGCGATCACCTGCTTGACGAGGAGGCGTTCAGACGGGCTGCCCGGTACGGTATCCTCAAGCCGGTGAGCTTCGTTAAGCCGATCGGCGAAGCCAATGAGCATCCAGGCTATGGGAGCGAGACCGCGGGCGACACTCACCTTGTCGATTTGATCAACATGATCGTGAACGGTCCGAACGGCGAGGATACGCTGATCATCGTGACCTATGACGAGTTCGGCGGATGGTGGGATCATGTGCCGCCTCCGCAATTTAGACCGAACGGCGAGAGGAGCCCTCATGACGTCTGGGGCCCAGGCACTCGCGTCCCGGCTTTGCTGATCGCGAAAAAATTTCGTCAATCCGCGGTGGATCATACGGACTACGACACAACTTCGATCCTCAAGCTGATCGAAGAGCGGTTCAATCTTGAGCCGCTTCGCTCCAGGGACAAGGACGTGCAAAGCCTCAACACGGCCCTCGAGGCTGGCGGAGTAAATTAAACGCAGTTCCTGCTCCGAATGAATAAGTTATTTGCGAAGCCAGGCATCTGAGGCGGTCCGCGCGCGTAAGTCCGAAATATGTTAAAGTGCGTCCCCTAATTAGGGGACGCGCAGAAAAAAAATGGCTGCTATTTTTGGCACTGAATTCAATTCGGTTCAGACCCAACCGCACATTGAGGTGAATGGGAGTCATGAAATTGCTTGCGTGAGCCTTAGTCGCGCTCAGCCAGCGCAGGACATGAATACCGGCGAGAGCAGCGGTACAGGGCGCATAGTAATAGGAGGGACTAAGGGGGCCAACCTCGTAACCATCGTACGGAACTTCCGGATCGAGACCCGAAATTTTTCCACCAATGATGGCCAATCGACTCTTGACGGTTGCGCGGGATTGAAGGGTCCACACTAGAATTGTTTTGGGAGGTGTTATGGCGACGCCTGACGTTGTACAAGGTACACTAACGTGGTTCGACACGATTTTGTTCGTCGGAGTTCCCGCTATTTTCGGTGGGATTTTACAAATTTCTTATAAGTTGACTTACGGATCCCTCTTCGGTGAGGAACAACGTGGTACGGCGGGTAGCGAATCACCTAAAACAAGGGGGGCAGTTCTTAAAGACTTGATCACCGGGGCATTATTTGGGCTCGGCGGTGCAGCAGCAGTAGTATTGGCTGCGATCTGGCTCAAAAAATTCGATATGACAGCTACAAGCGAGAATAAACTGTATTTAATTGTTCTAGGTGTAGTTGCCGGATTTGTTGGGTACCGAATACTCCCGCGGGTCGCACGGGAATCAGAACATGGTTAATTAGGTCTAAACCCTAGGGAAAAATCGAAACCAACTGGCCGCATGATCAAATTGTAAAAGTCGTGGCGCTCGTAGGTGCGCAGATCCACCTTCAGGGCGCTCTCGTGGAACGTCCTCACTTCACTTTTTCTGTTCCGCAGTAATTCGGAGAAGGATAAAATAACTTCCGCTCGCGCTTGTTGTGGAATTCACCCAAATAAAGCGGCAGCATCTCTAAGATGGCCCCTTCGCCATAGACTTTGGCCACCTCCTGGTCGGGGCCGGACCACATGAAAAAGTTGTTGGTCGATGGAATCAGCGCATGCAATTCGCCAAGCAGCGCAGGGATGGCGATCTGGCCGCCGAGGCCGAGGCAACACAGCCGGCGCAATCCCGCTATCGTGCGCTTCGTCGGCGCGGAGAGAGAGCTGAACGCACTCATCGGACCCCTGCACGCAAAGAGTTTGCGCCGATTGAAGGCCGCCCGGGCCCGGTCCAGCCTCGAAATAGCACGCGTGTGCGATAGCGTCTACGACAAGATGGGGATACGCCAACAAGGTCACTTTGCGGCAGAACTGGCCGGCACGGTTTGCGGATTGCCACTTCAAGGGTGCTGGTTTTGGCCGAGCGGACAGCTGCTCGAGAAAGTGAGCTGGATCACAGCCAATGGCAGTTCTCTAACCTATTCATATGGTCAGGCGCGGTGTCGCGCCTGACCCCGCGGCGCTTAGAGCCGGTAGCCGTGGAATGCGGAAACAATGGTGGGCACGATGTTATGGCCTCGAAGTTGCGTGATTGTGGCCGGGTGCGCTATTTACTTGAGCAGCGCCACAAGCCACGCAGCGACCAGTGTGAGCCTTCGGGAAGGCGGCACTGCAGAGAATCGCCTGGACGCGGAACCAAGTCTGGCAGGCACAAGGCCATTGAGCGGGCAGCAGCCTCCCCCGGGCGGCAATCCCCTTTGGGGCATTCCAATTGACAAACTCACCGCCACGCGGGAACGGCCGCTGTTTGCGGCGTCTAGGCGCCCGCCCGCGCCTCCCGCCGCTCCAGAAGCACCGCCTGAAGCCCCGCCGCCGCCGCCAGCCGACCCCGAGAGGCCGCAGTTTATTCTCGTCGGAACGGTGACCGGCGCGCCGCAAAATGTCGTGGTCGTTCAGGACCAAACCACAAAAAGTCTCGTTCGTCTCCGTGTCGGCGAAGCGGTTTCGGGGTGGTTTTTGCGTTCGATCGATGCGCGAAGAGTGACGGTCGAAAAAAATAGCCAGACTGTCACCGTGGCTCTGCCGGCCCCGAGCTCGGCGCCGGCCGGACCGCCAGCGGCTGCAGAAACCGTTCAGGGCGGGGAAGAGTCTTGAGGCAAGTCCAGGTGAGCAGCGTCGCATACTTTCGGCGGCACCGCCATCCTCGCGCCGCATTGCGAGGCGGTTCGAAGAAACTCGTATTTTAGAATTCTTCTAGAAATGTTTCACGTGAAAACTTTTTGTCCGATTGCGGCTCAAATCTTTACAAGGGCTCGGACGGCCGTCCGCCTTTGAGATTGTAAGGCCGTTCGAATTTTTGGTGCAATCGGAATCCGGCTGCGGGGCTGTCTCGCTAGCCCAGCGCATCGCCAAAACGCAACGAATATCATCGCCCGTACTCAGCTTCTCAAATAGAGGTTCAATCCAGGAGTCGCGAGGCGGTGCCTGGATTGCTTCGTCGCTGCGCTCCTCGCAATGACGCGTGCGGCTAGTGCCCCGCTTCAACCAATTTGAAAGGAATTGCTGATTCGCTGCCGCGATTGATTCGGATGGCGGAGGCGATCATGACGCAGGCGGAAATCGCGGTAAAGAAATATGTTGTCCGGCTCAGCGCCGAAGAACGCGAGCAGCTTCAGGCTTTGCTGCGCAAGGGCAGGCATTCGGCCAAGAAACTGTTGAAGGCGCGGATCCTGCTGATGGCGGATGTGTCAAAAACCGGCGCAGGTCTGAGCGACAGCGCGATTATCGCGGCCTTGGAAACCAGCGCCTCGATGGTTTATCGGGTGCGCAAACAGCTGGTGGAGGAAGGCCTCGAAGCGGTGCTGACCCGCAAGCAGCACAGCCGCCCCTCGGTTCTGCCGATTTTCGATGGCGAAAAGGAAGCGAAGCTGATCGCTCTGGCCTGCTCGCAGCCGCCGCCGGGCCGGGCGCGCTGGACCTTGCGGATGCTCGAGAAGCAGGTGGTCGAACTGCACATTGTCGAGGCAGCGAGCGACAGCACGATCGGCCGTGTTTTAAAAAAACATTTTGAAGCCGCATCTCAAAAAGCAGTGGGTGATTCCGCCCCAGCAAGACGCCGCTTTCGTTGCGGCGATGGAGGATGTGCTCGAAGCCTACCGGCGCCCGCATGATCCGGCGCGCCCGCTCGTTTGTCTCGACGAAGCCACCAAGCAGCTCATCAAGGAAACGCGCGCGCCAATCGCGATGCAGAAAGGCCAGGCGCGGCGCGTCGATTACGAATTGAGCGCAACGGAACGGCCAGCCTGTTCATGATCTTCGCGCCGCTCGATGGCAAGCGCAACGTGATCGTGACCGAGCGCCATACCGCGCTCGATTACGCGCAGGCGCTCAAGCCTGTTGCGGACAGGATGTTTCCCGAGGCGGAGAAAATCGTGCTGGTTCAGGATAATCTGAACACCCATAAACCGGCTTCGCTCTATCAGGCCTTTCCGCCGCAGGAAGCCCGCCGCCTGGTCGAGCGGTTCGAGTGGCATTACACGCCCAAACACGGCAGCTGGCTCGACTCATCCTGAACCTGCCGAAGGATGGCCGAGTGCGAGCTCAGCGTACTTTCCTCGCAATGCATCGATCGCCGCATTCCCGATCTGCCAACCCTTCAAACCGAGGTCGCGGTCTGGGTCGCCGACCGAAATCGGCACCACGCCAAAACAGATTGGCGCTTCACAACACATGACGCCAGAATTAAACTCAAACACCTCTATCCCATTCAAATTGCATGAATCGGGGCACTAGCCTCATACCACGTTGGCAGAACGGCTTGGTCCGCGGATCGAATCGGAAATAGTACGCGCGTATCATGGTGCGATGGGACAAGTCATGCAAGTTAGCAGCCGATGTCTGGCGTCGAACGCCGGCAGCGGCATTGAAGACAACATTCGTCATTCAATTGGAGAAACAAGTGATGACCTACAAATCTGCTCGAACTTTAAAAGATTCTTCAATGGGAACAGCAAAAGCGCTGCGCGCCATCGCCGGCACGCTTCTATCCCTGCCGTTCCTCGGCGCCGCTCCGGCGCTGGCACTATCGCCCGTCACCTTTGTCTCGGGCAAGGGCATCGACGGCGGCACTTGCGCCTCGTCCCTTTTCCATGCCGCACCTTCAAATTCGCGCTGGGCCAAACCAGTTCCGGCGGCGAGATCAAAGCGCTCGCTCCCGCGGACTACGGTCCTGTGACCATCACCCATTCGGTCAGCATCACCGGGATCGAGGGCGCCGGCATCAACAGCGTATCCGGCGATCACATCACCATCAACGCGGGCGCAAATGACATCGTCAACCTTTCTGACCTGACCCTCGATGGGCTCAAAACCGCAAATAACGGCATCGTGCTCAACTCGGGCGGGTCGCTGACGATCTCCTATTGCACGGTCCGGAATTTTAGGGCTGCCGGAATCTCTCTTAAAACCCCCCACGGCCGCTTTTCTAGGCACCCTCGACCACGTCTCGGCGCACAAGAATGCCGAACGGCATATTTATAAACGGTAACGCGACAACCGTCCTGGCCATCGATACCACGGCCTCCGACAACGATTTTGGCATTCACGTACTTGCGGGGGTTCTTAGGCTCGCCCACTCGACCATTTCGGGGAACAAAATCGGCGTCTCACAGGGCGGCGGCCCGGGCGCAAGCGCCGGCAACAATTTCATCCATGGAAATGACACCGATGTTTTGGGCAGCCTGCCCAATGTCGGCACAGGATGAAAACCTCCGCCCCTACTTCAGCCCCGTCTTGCAGGGAGCTTCTCATGTTGAAGCTCGTTCTCTCGCTCGTCGCCGCGGAGCTGAATCGCAAAACACCCCTGCCCCCGCGGCAGAGGCGCCACGGTCTTGGGACCAAGCACGAAATAGTACGCGTGTGTGATGGTGCGGCGGGACAAGCCATGCCAAGTGACTCCCCGCTCTTGCTTGGCGGACAAAGCAGGTAGCGGCGATGAAAACAACCCAAAGCAATTCAAACACGAGCGATTCAATTGGAGAAACAAGTGATGACTTACCAATTTGCATACACGCTAAAAAATCGTTGAGCGGCAATAACGCCGCGCGCCATTGCCGGCGCGCTCCTGGCGCTGCCGTTCCTGGTAGCCGCGCAGGTGTTGGCCGCCCCCAAGCAGATCCCCGACATCCTGAAGGTCCCGCCGGGAAATGTCCTGCTCCTGCAAGCAGACGGCAGAGGGACTCAAAAGTATGCCTGTCCAGTTAGCGCCACCTCGAATGCGGTGCCGCACGCGATCCTGCGCATAGGCAGGCATGAGGGCGATCTCGTGGCGATACACTTCGCGGGACCCACCTGGGAAGCTTTGGAGGCAGCTCGGTCGTGGGCGATGGCGCAAAAGCGAAGCATTTTGCAGCTCCCGACCCCGATGGGGTCGACTGGTTGTTGCTCCCTGCCAAATCGACGACGGGCCATGGCGAGTTTAGCCGGGTCACCTTTATTCAACGGCTCTTTACAGACGGTGGCAAACCACCTGCGGCGGGGTGCCAACCGGGCCAGACCGAGGTATTGGTTGAGTATTCTGCGCAGTACTTTTTCTATGTTCCAGCAGCGCGATAAGGTTGGGCAATTGCGCGGGCATTGCACGCGGTCACCTTGTTGATCGCGTGCAAGTCATCCAGGGTTTTAGCGGATTCCATGAAGGCCTTCATCGCCGGGTTTTCCGGTCGCCAGCCCGCAAAGGGATCGAATCACGGGCAGACTGAAGCGCGCCGGAGTCGATCATGCTTGCCTCTCCTCGCTCAGACCACAAATGCCCAAATGCGATAGCCCTGGAGTTTGTGGCGAGTTTGATGGACTTAATCTGTATTTGTTGCATATGAGGACGCTTGCCCCAAGCAGGACGATGTCGCAACATCGGCGTGGGGTTGACAGGTACATTTTCACGAACCGATGGAATAGCTGCGGGTCACCCTCGCCACAGCCGGACGTCGCGCGGGATTGGATAGGCACCGTTCCATTCGTCGAGCTTTTGATGGTAGAGCGCGCGATAGGCGCCGTCGCTCAGCAACTCGATGTTCTCTAGATCGAGATCGAGACCGATCTCGTGATAGATGTCGAGATTGCTCAGATCGGGAACCGGCAGCGTGCCGTCTTCGAAATCCTTCCACATTTGCCGGTAGAGATCTTCGAGATGGCACACAAGCCGCGGCGTGTCGAAAAGGAGGCAAGTCTTGCGTTGCGCGGCGAGTTTTTCTTTGCAGGCGTTTAGCAGCTCCGGGTTACGCCCAAATTCAACGCCCTTCGCAACATATTCTTCGGGCGAGGAGCAAATCGTTTCCTCGATACCCGCCGCCTTGACGACACTGGCACAGACGCGTGAGGCGAAACTGCGGCCGGGTAAGGTGAGCACAGGCACGCCCATCCACAGGGCATCGGCGGCGGTCGTGTGCGCACCGTAAGGCAGATTGTCGAGAAAGACGTCGGCCAGAGGATAGCGCGCCAGATGATCTGGATTGGCCGCCTTCTCGGCAAAAATGATTCGGCTGGGCGCGATGCCGTTTTGCGCCGCATAGAGCCGCAGGCGCTCGTTTGTTGCCGGCGTTCCAGTAAGCATCCATAGAACGCTGCCCTCTACTTGCGTGACGATGCTGATCCAGCGGTCGAAGACGCGGGGCGTCAATTTTTGCGTGCCGTTGAGGCAGCAATACACGAAAGCATCCTCGGGCAAACCCGCGTCTTGCCGGGATGGCCGGTTTGCAGAAACCACGCGATGGCGGTCATTGGACTGGTAGCAGGGTAGCCGAAGCACTTTCTCCGAGTAATAGATTTCATGCCCGGGGGGCACGATATAAGGGTCGGCAATGAGATAATGATGATAAGGGCTGCCCATTGAGCCTGGAAATCCAAACCAGTTTACGATGACAGGGGCCGGCCGCCTTGCGAATACTTTTGCCCGTGCATCCTTCGTGTATCCGTTGAGGTCGATCAAAATGTCAATTTCGTCTTCGGCGATTGCTCGTGCGGCATCATCGTCGCTCAGAGCATTGATGTCTGTCCATTTCCTGACGGCAGCTTTGATGCGCGCTTGGGTCGAATCCGTCCGCGCAATGCCACAGTAGTAAGCGTATATTTCAAACTTTGAGCGGTCATGTGTTTCGAAGACATCCGTGAAAGCAAAGCCGACGGCGTGCTCGCGCAAATCCGACGACAAATAACCGATGCGAAGTTTTTTCTCTTTGCGCTGCATGCCGGCGGAACGGTGCCTAAAACTTGCGCCAGCAGTCCGTCCCACAAAATGCTTGTTGTAGTGATGCGCGTTCGCAAGCTGGTACATCGGGTCGTCGGTATGATTGGCGAGCGACAGCGGCGACATGCCTTTGATCAAATCCTTGGGCGCGGCAAATTCCCAACCGGCAACCACGGGCCACTTGCATTGCCGTTGCCGCAGGGCCGTCCAGTGTTGAATGGCTTCAGTTTGGCTCTTGTCGAGCTCGATACATTGCTTAAGGGCTTCCTCGGCGTGGTCGTCCTGATGGGCACCTTCCAGCACCCGCCCCATCTGCTTGAGAACGAGGACTTTGTGCTTCACCGATTCGCCATTGACCGCCGATAGATTGTCGACAAGGCCCATCCATTGCATCACCGCCTGGCCGATCTCGCCGCTGTCTTCGAGCGCACGCCCGAGATTGATGTAGGCGGGGTAGAAATCGCGCTTGATTCGGATGCATTCCCGCAAGGCGTTGATTGCGCCCGGACGGTCGGAAGTATCGTTGAGCTCTACGGCATAATTGAAGCAGGCCGCGTAAAGGGCAGGGCTGTCCCCGTTAAAGGCGACCCACTGCTTATAAAGTTCGATAACCAGTCCGCGTTGCGAAAGTGCCTTGAGTTTCTCGGCGCGTTCGAACAAATCGCCTATCGGCAATTGGCGGGCGCGCGCCGCGACAATCGATTGGGCGAAGATGTTAGCGGCAATTTCCGATTCGCTCGGGAGTGTAACCATTGTGCCGTCCGTGCAATATTTTGCGGGGTATTTCCTCGCGGAAAAGCCAATTCCTAGTTTGCTCCGAAACCCGTTCAGGCAATTGCGGCAAATAAGACCTTGTCAACCATGCCTCCCAAAACCTTGCGCGATCCTTGGGCCCAGATTTTGCGCCGGCGGCGCGTGTTCCGTACCCAGCCGGTTCAGGCCGTTCTTCGCATTACGCGGCCGGAGTTTCGGGTGTGATCTACGCCAAAAATGCCGTGCGGCGGTTTTGCTAGCGCCCGGACGCGCAAAAGGTCCCGATTCCCTTTAAGGAATCGGGACCCTAGACTTAGCAGCAGTTGTACTAACCGACGAGCGTGAACAGCGCGGCGATTTGTGCGACGGACATTACTTGGAGCTGAGTTGACGTGAACGCAAAGCCCTGCGTCGTCGTCAAAGCGGCAATGTCAGACGTGCTCATGCCGGCAATCGCCGAAGTGCTCAACGAAGGTATGCCGGTTGTAGCCGTCAGCGCCGCAAAGCCGGTCGTGGTGAGCGCCGCAATTTGCGAGCTCGTCAGCGCGCCTGCCTGCGTTGTCGTTAGGGCGCCGATTTCCGTCGTCGTCAGCGCACTAAAGGCCGTCGCATTGAGAGCGCCGATCTGCGTCGCATTCAACAGGCCGATCTGCGTCGATGTCAAATTCGTGACCGAAGTCGAATTCAATCCCGCAGCTTGCGTCGATGTCAGGGCTGTGATGTCAAGCGAATTGAGATCGGCCTGGACCAACGAGTTTAGCTGTGTCGAATTCAATCCATGTATGGCCGTTGACGTCAGGCCCGAAATCTGTGTCGTCGTCAAGCCGCCAAGCGCGGTGGTCGTTATGCCACTGATCGCCGTCTGGGTGAGGGCATTCACCTGGGTCGTCGAAAGCGTGCCGACATCCGTGCTTGTCAAGCCAGCGATTGCCGTCGCGAGAACTGCCCCGAGCTGTGTCGCAGTCAAATTACTTATCTGTGTCGTCGTTAAATTGCCAATTGTAGTGGAATTCAAGCTGCTTACTTGCGAGGTCAGCAATCCGCTGAGATTGAGCGCATCGAGATTGGTCGCCGATAGGCCGTTAAGCTGTGCGCTTGTCAGGCCTGTCGATTGGGACGACGTAATGGCGCCTATTTGCGTTGTCGTGAATGCGTTGAGCTCGGTGCTGTTGAGGCCGCTCAACGAACTTGATTTGATTGCGCCAATCAGCGTCGTTGTCAGGCTGCCGATTTCTGTCGTCGTCAGGCCTCCGAGCGCTGCCGAACCAATCACGCCGATTTGGACGGTCGTGAGGTTGCCGATTTGCGTCGTCGTCAGACTGCCGATCGCCGTGGAGTTCAATCCCCCAACCTGCGTGACAGACAGCCCGGTGAGATCGAGCGCATCAATATTGGCTGTCGATAGAGCATTGAGCTGAGCTGTCTTCAGACCAAGCGACTGGGTGCTGGTGATCGCACCGAGTTGGGTCGTGGTAAAGGCATTCAGCTGTGTGGACGTGAGCCCGCCGAGTGCGGTCGAAGTCAAGGCGCCCACATCGGTCGTAGAGATTCCACCCAACGCCGTGGTCGTGAGGCCGACAATTTCCGTGCCGGTAATCGCCCCAACTTGCGTCGTCGACAGCGTTCCGACATCCGTGCTGGTCAGGCCGACAAGCGCTAACGAGGTAAACGCCGCCAGTTGCGTTGTCGTCAAATTGCCGATCTGAGTCGTCGTCAGATTGCCAACCGCGGTGGCATTAAGACCGCTTATCTGCGTGGTCGTCAGACCGCTCAGATTGAGCACGTCGAGATTGGTGGCGGAGAGCGCATTGAGTTGCGTGGACTTCAATCCCACTGCCTGCGTGCTTGTGATGGCGCCGGCCTGGGTTGTCGTCAAAGCATTAAGCTGCGATGAGGTCAGGCCGCCAAGCGCGCTCGAGGACAAAGCACCGACCTGGGTCGTGGTCAGCCCTCCGAGAGCGGTCGTTGTCAGCCCATTGATCGTCGCCGCGGTGAGGGCACCCACCTGCGTCGTCGAAAGCGTGCCGACATCGGTGCTCGTCAGACCTGCAAGAGCGACCGAGCCAATCGCCGCGAGTTGGGTGGAAGTCAGATTGCTGACTTGCGTTGTCGTCAGATTGCCAATCGCCGTGACATTCAGCCCGCCAACTTGGGTCGACGAGAGACCGGTGAGATCGAGCGCGTCGAGATCTGCCGCCGTCAGGTTATTGAGCTGCGAAGTTGTCAACCCGCGCGCCTGCGTGCTGGTAATGGCGGAAGCCTGGGTTGAGGTCAGCCCGGTCAGCGCCGTGGTTGTCAGACCGCCGATTGCCGAGGAGGTGATCGCCGCAATCTGGGTCGTCGAAAGCGTGCCGACATCGGTGCTAATGAGGCCGGCAATCGCGCTTGAGCCGATCGCTGCAATTTGCGTCGTGGCCAAATTGCCGATCTGCGTCGTCGACAAATTGCCAATTGCAGTCGCATTCAGCCCACCAAACTGCGTCGCCGTTAGCCCGGTCAGATTAAGCGCGTCGATATTGGCCGCGACCAGCGCATTGAGCTGCGCCGTTTTGAGACCAAGCGCCTGCGTGCTCGTGATCGCACCGATTTGCGTAGTCGTAAAGGCATTCAGCTGCGTTGACGTCAGGCCGCCGAGAGCCGTCGAGGTAAGAATGCCGATATCGGTTGTCGTCAAGCCACCGAGAGCGGTCGTGGTAATCCCGCTGATTGCCGTCGAAGTAATTGCGGTAATCTGCGTGGTCGAAAGCGTGCCGACATCCGTGCTGGTGAGGCCGCCGATCGCCGCGGAGTTGATTGCCGCGATTGCGGACGTCGTCAAATTACCGATCTGCGTCGTCGTCAAATTGCCGATCGTCGTGGCGTTCAACCCGCTCACCTGCGTGGACGTCAGACCGCTCAAGTCGAGGACGTCGAGATTGGCCGCAATAAGAGCATTGAGCTGCGCGGTCTTCAGACCGGCGGCTTGCGTGCTCGTGATCGCGCCCGCCTGAGTCGTCGTCAGCGCATTCAGCTGGGTTGAGGTCAAGCTGCCAAGCGCGCTCGATGTCAGAGCACCAACTTCGGTCGTAGTCAGACCGCCAATGGCGGTCGTTGTTAGGCCGCTGATCGCCGAAGAGGTGATGGCAGCAACCTGCGTCGTCGAAAGGGTTCCGACATCCGTGCTGGTGAGGCCGGCGAGCGCCACCGAACCAATCGCCCCGACTTGGGTCGAGGTTAAATTGCTGATTTGCGTCGTCGTCAGATTGCCGATCGCCGTGACGTTCAAACCGCCGACTTGGGTCGACGAGAGCCCGGTGAGATTGAGCGCATCGAGATCGGACGCGACAAGGTTGTTGAGCTGTGCTGTCGTTAGCCCATGCGCCTGGGTGCTGGTGATGGCGCCGGCCTGAGTCGAGGTCAAGCCACCCAAAGCCGTTGTTGTTAGCCCCGCGATCGCCGAGGAAGTAATCGCCGAAATCTGGGTCGTCGAGAGCGTGCCGACGTCGGTGCTAGTGAGGCCAGCAATCGCACTTGAGCCGATCGATGCAATTTGCGTCGTGGTCAAATTGCCGATCTGCGTCGTCGTCAAATTGCCGATCGTCGACGAATTCAACCCGCCAAACTGCGTCGCCGTTAGGCCAGAGAGATCAAGGACGTCGAGATTGGCCGCGAGCAGCGCATTGAGCTGCGCCGTCTTCAGACCAAGCGATTGCGTGCTGGTGATGGCGCCTGCCTGCGTGGTGGTCAAAGCGTTCAGCTGGATCGACGAGAGGCCGCCAAGCGCACTCGAGCTTAGAGCGCCGACCTGGGTCGTGGTCAGGCCGCCAAGTGCCGTGCTTGTCAGGCCGTTGATCGTGGTGGCCGTGAGAGTGCCGACTTGGGTGGTCGAGAGGGCGCCCACGTCGGTACTCGTCAGGCCGGCGAGCGCCGCCGAGCCGATCGCCGCGAATTGGGCGGAGGTCAGGCTGCTGACTTGCGTCGTGGTCAAGGCGGCGATCTGGGTCGAGCGCAATCCGCCCGCGGCCGTCGCCGTGAGCGCGCCAAGCTGGGTCGTTGTCAGAGCGCCTATGCCCGTGGTTGTAAAGCCGGGGACCGCGGCGGCTGTCAAGGCGGCGACTTCCGTCGTGGTCAGATTGCCGATTTGGGTTGTGGTCAAATTGCCAAGCGCCGCCGCATTCAGGCCACCGCTCTGTGTGGCGGTCAGATTGCTCACATTAAGCGCATCGAGATTGGCCGCTGACAGATTGTTGATTTGCGTAAATGTCAGCCCGAGAGTTTGCGTCGTCGTAATGGCGCTAATTTGCGTCGTCGTCAGAGAATTGAGTTGGGTTGAAGTTAAGCCGCCAAGCGCGGTCGAGATCAAAGCGCCGACTTGGGTCGTGGTGAGGCCACCGAGCGCCGTGGTCGTGAGGCCAGGGATCGTGGTGGAAGTGAATGCGCCGACCTGCGTGGTCGAAAGCGTGCCTACATCCGTGCTGGAGAGACCTCCGAGGGCCGCGGAGCCGATCGCCGCGAGCTGGGCAGAAGTCAAATTGCCGACCTGAGTCGTTGTCAGATTGCCGATCGTCGTGGAATTGAGGCCGGCGACTTGGGAAGTGGTCAGGCCGGTTAGAGTGAGCACGTCGAGATTGGCCGCTATGATGGCGTTGAGCTGCGCGGTCTTAAGACCAAGCGCCTGCGTGCTCGTGATCGCGCCTGCCTGAGTCGTCGTCAGCGCATTCAGCTGCGCGGACGTCAGGCCGCCGAGCGCGCTCGAGGTCAGCGAAGCGATCTGGGTCGTGGTCAGGCCACCGACCGCGGTGGACGTCAGCCCGACAATGGTGGAAGAGGTGAGCGCACTTACTTGCGTTGTCGCGAGTGCACCGACGTCGGTGCTGGTCAAGCCGCTAATCCCAATCGAGGAGAGCCCAGCGATTTCGGTCGCGGAAAGCGAGCTGACCTGAGTCGAAGTGAGATTTGTGACCTCTGATGAGGACAATCCGAGGATCGCGTTGGCCGCAATGGCATTGAGCTGAGTCGTAACAAGCGCTTGAATGTCGGTTGTCGTCAATGCGTTGAGCTGATTCGACGATAACACCGCCATATCGGAGGTGGTGAGTGCTGCTATGTCCGTTGTGTTGAGCTGCGAAATGGTTGTCGTGGAAAGTGCTCTAATTTGTGTGGTCGTAAGATACGTAATGATTGAGGTCATAACAGGGATTCCATTTGCTTTTTACGGTTTCGGCGATCGGCGTATGCGGCCATTTTGCGAATCAGAACTGGGTCGGCTGCGGCGAGGTCTTCAGAATGCGCGCCGCTTCGTGAGGCGTACGACGGCCGTCCGCCGAGCACCAAGGAACATCGTTCCGCCGAGTCGCTCGAACGTTGGCTCAATCGCAAGTTATGGGACATCGCCGCGCGGCGCCGAGACCGGAGAGCCCTCCCGCGAAACCTTAGCGGCGACGGCTCCTTTCGCTAACCCAGCAATGGACAGCTCATCTGTCCTATCCAACGCGAATGCCAATCCTATTGAATTAGAAGGATCGACACATAGAGCATCACACAGATCTTTTACGGAAGCTTTAACGCCGGCCGTTTCATGACGCCAAAGCGCGCTCGCAATGCTCGTCATCCTCGCGCAACAAGGCATCAAAATAGGCGATCGTCTTCACCAGTCCTTCGCGCAATTGGATTCGAGGCTCCCATCCGAGAAATTCTCTTGCTTTGGTAATATCCGGCTGACGCTGGCGGGGGTCGTCGGAAGGAAGGGGCGCCGTCATGATTCGGCTTTTGGATCCCGTTAGCTCGATAACCAATTCGGCGAGTTCGCGAATCGTGAACTCGTTTGGATTGCCGATGTTGACCGGCCCGGTAATGCTGCGCGGCGCTGCCATCATCTTGATCATGGCGGTCACGAGGTCGCTGGCATAGCAAAAGGACCGGGACTGGGTGCCATCCCCGTAGACCGTTATGTTCTGGCCCTTGAGTGCCTGCACGATGAAATTAGAAACGACCCGGCCGTCGTTCGGATGCATCCGCGGCCCGTAGGTATTAAAAATTCTGACAAGTTTTATCGGCAGATTGTGCTGGCGCGCGTAATCGAAAAACAAGGTCTCCGCGCATCGTTTGCCCTCATCGTAACAAGATCTGATTCCGACCGGATTGACATTGCCCCAATATTCTTCCTTTTGCGGATGGACGGCGGGATCGCCATAGACCTCGGAGGTGGAGGCCTGAAGAATCTTCACCTTGAGCCGCTTGGCGAGGCCCAGCATATTTATTGCGCCAAGAACGCTTGTCTTGGTCGTTTGTACAGGGTCGAACTGATAGTGGACCGGCGAGGCGGGGCAGGCGAGGTTGTAGATTTCGTCGACCTCGACATAGAGCGGGAAAGTCACGTCGTGGCGCATCAACTCGAATCGTTTGTTATCGAGCAGATGTTCTATGTTGCGCCGCGAGCCCGTAAAAAAATTGTCGACACATAAAACCTCGTGGCCGAGGTTAAGGAGTTTTTCGCACAGATGCGAGCCGAGAAAGCCGCCCCCGCCGGTCACGAGAATCCGGTGAAGGGGATCTTTCAGAATTGATTCGACGTGCATTGCAGCAGACTCCATCCTCATCAAAGGACGACGTCTAGCGATCAATCGTTGCTCGAAGCTGGAAGCGCGCAAAGCCAGCGCGGCTGCGCGCAATTGCGCGGCAAATCCTATAGAGGGCAACGCGGCCTTATTGACCTGTGCGTAAGTGCCTTTCGGTTGTAGTGTGCGCGGCCCATGATTCCGTTCCCTCTATCTTCGATCTGGAGGGGATCATGCGCGGCGGCGGATCGGGCAGGAAAGTTTCTCTTCGGCGCAAAGGCCGGGCAGCGGCCGCCGTCGAACCTCGGTGAGCTTGGCCTTCTGATGCAGTTCCGCCCGGATTGCGTCGCCGCTGCGCTCCTTGCAAGGACGGCCAGCGCCAGTAGTTGCGGGAAGGCTTCCGCGTTGATGCCGCCGGGGTTAGCGAGGGTCAGACCACGATTGTAAGGCGCATTGCCGCGCGGGTGATGCCGGTGTAGAGCCAGCGGGCACGGTGTTCCCGGAAGGCATAGCTTTCATCGAACAGGATCACATGGTCCCATTGCGATCCTTGCGCCTTATGCACGGTCAGCGCGTAGCCGTAATCGAATTCATCCGAGTCCTTGCGCACAAGCGGCGGAAGGGTTTCCTCAAGACCTTGGAAAAACTCTGGCAGAACGCCAATCCGCCGCGGTTTTTCCGCCGGATCGTCCTCGGAAATTACATTCATCAACAGCTTTTTCTTGCGCGCCGGATTGGTGCTTTTGACAAGCCAGATGCCGCCGTTCAAAAGCCCCTTCTTATGATTGTTTTTGAGACAAACGAGCTTGTCGCCCGCCTCGGGAAATGGATTGGCGCGGCTGAAAAGCTCGCGCATTCTTACGTTATAGGCGCGCCGCGTGCGGTTGAGGCCGACGAGAAGCTGATCGGCTTCAGTCACCATATCGGAATCGATCTCGGCGCGCTTAACGACCTGGCTTTCGCCAAAAGCGCCATGGGTGAGGTTTTTTCCTTCGCGGACCAGCATCGACAAACGCAAAATCGGGTTATCCGCGGCCTGCCGGTGCACCTCGGTCAACATGACGTCAGGATCGGCGTTCGTAAAAAATCCGCCGCCCTTCAAGGGAGGCAATTGACCCGGATCGCCGAAGACCAAAACGGGCTTGCCAAAAGACAAAAGGTCGCGGCCGAGTTCCGCGTCGACCATGGAACATTCGTCGATGATGACGAGCTTCGATCTTGCAACTGGGCTATCCTCGTTGAGAACAAAGACAGGCTCGCCCGTCTCCGTTTCGCTCGCACGGTAGATCAGACTGTGGATCGTGCGCGCGTTTCCGCAGCCTTTTGAGCGCATGACAAGGGCTGCCTTGCCGGTGAAGGCCCCAAAGGCGACATCGCCATCAACATCTTCGGCGATTTTTTTGGCGAGCGTGGTTTTGCCGGTGCCGGCATAACCAAAGAGACGGAACAATTTTGGCCCGCCGCGCTTGAGCCAATTGGCTGCGGCTTTTAGGGCCGCCTCTTGCTGCGGGGGATAGATCACAGTCGGCACGCGCCAATAAGCAACGGCCCAAAGATCACGCGCCGTCCTCCCATTTTTCGATTGCCTCGCCGGTCATGCTGGCCGCAGCCTTGGCGACGGAGCGACCGGAGATTTCTAAGGACGGCGCGATTTCGGCAAGCGGTATGAGAACAAAAGCACGCTCAAACAAGGATTTATGCGGTAAACTTAATTTTGGATCTTCGAAACAATCCGCGCCATAAAACAAGATATCGATGTCGATGAGGCGCGGCCCCCAGCGAATCGAGGTTTTTCGGCCCATGTCCGTCTCGATCGCATTGACGGCCGCAAGAAGTTCGAGAGGGGCGAGCCGGGTCTCTCCCAAGGCGCAGGCATTGGCAAAAAAATCCTGCTCCTCATAGCCCCAGGGCGGCGTCCGGTAGATCGAGGACACGGCGCGCAGCCGGACAATGCCGCGCTCTTCAAGCAAAGCGAGTGCACGCCGAACGTTGGCGGGCTTATCGCCGATATTGCTCCCGAGGCCGAGGCCAATCCCGGTCGATGGGCCTTGGCCCGCGAGTTTTTTTTCAGCGGACGATGGCATCGAAAACCTTGAAGGCGGCGATGTGCTCGGCAGGATCGTGAACGCGGAAGATCGAAGCGCCGTTTCTTGCCACCGCAAGATTGGCTACAATGGTGCGAATGAGCGTGAGATCATCCGGCGCGGCGCCCTTGTCCGCGAGCAGCGACTTTCGCGATACGCCAACGAGAATCGGCAGGCCGTAATCTTTCAGCGCCGAAAGATTGGTCAAGGCGGCGTAATTTTGCGCCCTGTTTTTGCCAAAACCGATGCCGGGGTCGAGGAGGAGGCGCGAACGGGGAATGGCCGCGGCATCGGCAAGTTTTAAGGACCGGTCGAAGAAAAGGCGCATGTCGGCAACAATATCGAGGTTTGGATCGATGCCGTCGCGATTGTGCATGAGAACCGCGGCCATGCCGGTCTCGGCGACTGTATCGGCCATACCGGGATCTTTTTGAAAACCCCAGACGTCATTGACGACGCTCACGCCGAGTTCGGCCGCGCGACGCGCGACGCGCGCCTTCGAAGTGTCGATCGAAAAGGGAATGTCGAGGGAGTTTGTGAGCTCGCCCAAAAAACGCTCGAGGCGGGCAAGCTCCTCTTCCGCCTGGACGGGAGTGTGTCCCGGGCGCGTCGATTCGGCCCCGACGTCGATAATATCCGCCCCATCGGACACGAGTTTTTTGGCCTGTTTCTTGGCCGCCTCGGGAGCAAAAAATTTCCCCCCGTCGGAAAAAGAATCCGGCGTCACATTGAGAATGCCCATGATGACCGGTTTTGTGCCGATGAGATTGAGGAACCGGTCGCGGCGCTCCATCTTAGGACGGTCGGTCATGAGGCGGTCGATCACAACATAACGCCGGATGTGCAATAGTTAGTGTGTCAGAAGGGATATTAGTTCAGCGTATCGCGGGTAACGCTCAGTCAGTTCGTTCCGCATTGCGCGCGTGTAGTCGGCAAATGCAAAGCCTGGTGCCATGGTTGTTCCCATCAGAGCAAACTGACCTCCGGAAACCAGCCTCGATCCCTGCCACGAGCCGGCAGGAACCAAAACTTGGGGCCGCATTCCTGCCGCGAGTTCGCTTCCGATAATTATGAGTTCTCCGGTGCCATCAGCATGAAGCTGCAACATCTCAACCGGATCGCCCAGATAAAAATGGAATATCTCGTCGCCGGTCAGCCTGTGAAGAAGAGAGCACGTTTCAGGAGTCAAGAAATAATAGATGGCCGTTGAGACTTGCCTGTTTCCGGCGTAGCCTGGTGGTAAGACTTTTGAAGGTATGGCCAGTCGAGACCGGTAAGTTTCCCTGAAGAAACCGCCTTCACCTGGTAATGGCGCAAGCTCGAGACGTTTAATAATTTCGTTTGCCGTGAGCATTAGCGTTTTCTTTGGCGTTAGCGTGTGAGCTTCACCACTGTTGCGCGCTTGATATCAAATTTCCTCGCAAAATTTGCCTCGTTGATCGCTAGTTGCGGCACGCAATCATAGAATAAAATGGCAGATGCTTGAATCTTAGCCAGGTGCCATCATCCGGGGAAGAAAATTTCGCCCTTCCCGAGCGCCGCCATATCGCCGGCAAAGCGCATGAGCGGGCGCGAAAGGAGCCGCGCGGCGCCGCGGCTCTCGGGACGTAGAAGATTTGCAAAGAGGGAGCCAAAGGCGAGTTCCTGTAGGCCGCAATCGACAAATGTGGAGCTGAGTTTTGGTGCTTCGGCGAGGACGATCGTGCCCCGGCGCATGAGATAGCCGGGCAAAGAGCCGCAGCCGCCAAGCACGATCAGCGTTCCCGCGATCATCCGGCTTGCGGGATATTCGCCGGCCGAGCCTTCGATCAGCATCGTGCCGCGTCGCAGCCGGTCGCCCGCGCGCGCACCCGCGTTTCCGCGCACGATCAAGAGGCCACCGGTCATGCCTTCCATCTCGCCTTCGAGCGGCGCGCCGAGAAAACTTCCGGCGTCGCCGGCAATCTCAAGCCGTCCGCCCGACATGGCCGAACCCGCATAAGGACCACAGTCTCCGTAGACCACGATATTTCCGCCGCTTATGGCGCGGCCAAGAGATTTGCCGCAATCGCCTTCGACAAAAATTTCGCCTGCCTTCATTTCCCGCCCGATATTGTCGAGGCGGGAAGATCCCCCTTCGATCCTTATCGACTCCACAGTTCCAGCCTGAATCTTAAAAATGTCTCCGGCGGTGAGCGTTTCGCGGGTCGTCTGCAATTCGATCGCGGCAATCTCCTTAGCCGATTTGGCCCCGAGCAAATGCGGCACGAGCGGAGAGAGATCGAGCCGTTGATTGGGCTCGTGCTTGAGGGTCAGAACAAGAGGCTTCACGGCAGCAGATCCTTCAATTGGAAATGAAAGGGACCGAGTTTTCCGCCGTAATTGCCGGCCCCGACGCGTACCGCGCCTTGCTCCGGCCCGAGTTTGACGATGGCCGCGAGGCCCGCCCGCGTCGCTTCGGCAACGGCTTGCTCGGTCAACCCGTCGATGACGATTTCGAGGACGCAGCCAATGTCTTCGTCGAGCTGCGTTACGACCGCGCCGCGAAGCGTTGGGCAATAGGCGTCGTTGGTCGAAGCCGTCATGGTTTTGTATTTCGCGCCGACCTTCGAGCCCGAACGGACGATGCCGCCTGGAAAAGGCAAGACGGCGCCCTCGACTTTGTTCATCGCCGAAACGGCGAGCTCGGCGGCGCGCAGCGTCGTATTGTGAGTTCTGCCCATAATCAGCAGATTGCCGCCGCCGACCGCTTTTTTGGTCAGGCCCGTTGTCGCCTCGCACAAAAATTCGCCGTCCATGACCGGGACGCGCCAAAAATGCCTGGCGCCGAATTTTTTCGAAATTTGCCAGCCATCGCCGAAATAACGGATGGCGTCGCCAAGCTGTAAGCGATCGGCGGCGTCGAGATCGGCAAAACAGGCGGAGCCTGGCGATGTCAGCACGCATTGGCCGAGGCGATTGACAAGCTGAGATTGCAAAGTGTCGGTCGAGACCGAAAACATGAGCACGCGCACACCCGGGCGCCCGTCTGGTGTGGCTGACTTCGGCCGTTCGCAATCGATGCCCGCTTCTGCGCCGCAGCCGATTACGGAAGTCGCAAAGCCGGTCATCGTCGTTGCTGCTTGAAGAGCCCAGCGGCGGTTTGGCGCGGTGATAAGAATCGCCGTCCCGCGCATTGGAAAGGCCTCGGCAAAACTGTCGTCGATGCGGACGCCGTTGCGTTTTATTGGGCGCACCGTACCTCCGCGAATGGCTCGGAATGGGGAAGGAGATGCGCTTTCACCGCAAATAAATCGCGCGAACTGCCGAAATGGCGGTCGTAATAGTCCGACAAGCGGCGGTCGATCGCTTTGTCATAGCCCGGTTTGACGGTGAGCGCCTTGCCCCAGCGATAATGCGTCACGCGCCCGTCGCGCACGACCAAGTCGCCATCCTTGAAGGCCAAATGCGCGTAGCGAAACATCTTTGCGATGTCGGTGCCGGGCGAATAAACCGCGACGTCGGCCAAGGCACCTTCACCAAGATGGCCGCGATCCTTGAGGCCAAGCAGCTTTGCTGGGGCCGCACGGGTCATAATGGCGATCTCGGCGAGAGTGTATTCGCGGGCGATTGAAGGCAGCGTCGTCATCGCAACTACCTCCTGCGGCAGGCGCGCGGTGGCTTCTGCCCGCGCATCGCGGCTCATAATCAGCGCAAAAATTTCCGGATAGGTCTTAAAAGGCGCGCCATTCGGATGGTCTGTGGTGAAGAAGACTCGCCACGGATCCTCGATCAGCAAAAACAATTCAAGCCCGCAGCACCATTGCACGGCATTGGCAAAATCGGTTTCGCGGTAAAGATAGGGAACGATGCCGGCGCCATTGGCATCGCCGTCATGGATGATGGATTTTTTTGGATTCGCCATCCCTGCGCCGTTGAACTGGCGCAGCACATCGGCCGAAATCGTCACCGTTTGCCGGAACATGACTTGGCCAACATCGATGGTGATATTTGGCGCGGCATTCACGGCCGCGGCGAGTTCCGCGGCGGCGGAGGAAAAACCGTGGCCGCCTTCGCTGCCATAGGAATAAAATTGGAGATGCGCGAGATGCAGACGCTGGCCGCGCGCCGCCTGAATTGTCGCAAGCGCGGTCGCGACATTTCCCGGAATGCCGAGATTGTTGGCGTGCAGATGCAGCGGATGGGGGATTTCAAGGCCCTCGACCGCGCCCTGCAGGGCCTCGACGATTTTGCGCGAAGTGATGCCATAGAAGGGCACCGTGTCATCGAGGCTAAAGGTCCGGACATTATATTTAAACGCCGTCGCGCCGCCGGCATTGATGCATTTGACGCCAAGGCCATTGCTCGCCGCAACGGCAGATGCAACATAATCCGACACCGCCGATGAACTCTCTCCCTCGCGCAAAAGCGACAGCAAGAAATCGTCGTTGCCGAGTACGGTCAATATCCCTTTGTCAATAATCGGGATGTCGGAAAGCTCGAGATGCGCCTGGAACGATTGATGCGGGACGATGGCAGGCTCGATCACCGTGGTGAAGCCCATCGATGCGTAAATCGTGCCGGTTTCGAAGGTCGACCATTTGGCCGTAGAAAGCGGCAGCGCCAACGGATGGGGCAAGAAATTTTGATGTTTTTCGGGCAGGAGTAAACGGGCGGAATTTACATTGCCGCCCGCGATATGGGAATGAATGTCGATACCGCCTGCCATGACGATCTTGCCTGAAACGTCATGCACTTCATCGGCCTGCTTGTCCAAAGGCGCGGCGACGATGCGATCGTTCTCGATCCAGAGATCGCCCATTTCGTCGCGGCCGTTGACAGGATCGACGATCCGGCCTCCCTTCAAGAGACGGAGCATTCAGGCACTCTCCTTATAGACGAGCCGAGATTTGCTCGATCACCGCCGCAACCGAGGGTGCTTGGCTCGGCCGCAATGCCATGTGGGCGGCGATGGCATATGTTTCGCGGTCGAATTCGGCCGCGTCGTGATCGAGACCGGGGCAGCCAACCTCAATCGCAACGCTCGGCTCGCGCGCAAACGCCGTTTGAGGCACAACCAGCGCCGCGACGGGCACATTGCGCTTCCATCGCGGCGCCTCGGCGCCGTAGGCTGAGATCCACATGGCCGCATCGGCCTCGCCGCTGTCGATCATCCGCGTGGCGTCGAACCGCCACGTGTCATGTTCGGGAAAGCCACGCCCAAAGGAAGTACGCACCGGAAACCCCGTCATCCAGCCCGATGTCTGCAAGACTCCATACGCGTTGGCGCTCGCGCCCAGGGGTAGTCCGGAAAAACGCGTCTTTTGATTGAGATCGCGCAAGAGCCCATGCAGCATTTCTATCGCCAGACTGTCGAGAGAACCGCCGCTCCAGACGGCAACGCCGAAACGCGCGCTCTTTAAGGTGTCGGCGAATTGATCGAATTTTGCTTTCACGGCCTTCGCGCAAGCGACCGGCTTGCCCGCGGTTCGCGCCCGCACGCCCGCAAGCGCTTCATGCAGATTGGCGGCCTCGAGCGTTTCGATTACAAGCTTTCCTGTCTGCGAAGCGCGTCCCGGCCCGATCCACAACAGCCTTCGGTTTTCTCGGGCCAGGTCGAATCGCGGGTTTTCGGCGGGCGCCAAGCGTTCCATCATATCCGGCCAGACTTCCGTCAAATCGTTTCCGACGAACAGGTAGACATCTGCCCGCAGGCGCGCTTCGCTCGGCGTCGTAAACATCAAGCCGGATTGGCGCATGACGTCGAGGTCGGCAAAAATTCGCGAGGAGTGCATATGGTCATAGGCGCCGCGCAGTCTTGTGGCGAGAAGCAGGGACGCCCGCGCGCCCGCCACATCCGTGCCAAGGCCGGCAATCACCGGCAACCGCGCCTCAGACAAGATTTCTGCCGCGCGTTGCGCGGCCTGCCCAAGCGAAACAGGCTTGCCGTCAATCCTGGCCGCACTCATTGACCCTCCTCGCGGTCACAAATAGCGGTGTCAGCGACCTGGTTCGCCGCGAACGCCGCTGCCAGCAGCGATACACGCTTTGGGCTATCTCATACAACAAGTCCATATAGGATATTTATCGAATTTTTTGCCGCCTCCGGCTGTTGGATGAAATTGCGCCATGTTCTCGCCGCTGACGCATCAATCGCCGTTGACGCACTGCCGATAATGTGCACTTACGCCAATTCGAATTCTTTTTCGTGAGCGCCAGTCGCGACGCCCCATTGGCGGCGAGGACTGCGGGAGGCGGCCATGCTTGACTACAGTGTTTTTCGCGAATGTGCGGATGCGGCCGTAGCACGTTCGCGGAATTCCATTCCGCCCGGACAACCGGGAGGGGATTGGCACGCCTATAAAGGCCGCCCGGCGGCGCCGAAGCCTCCGGCGACGCCGCCGAAACAGCCCGAGCCCTCGCCAGGCGCGCCCAAGCCCCAAGAACCAAAACCGTCCGGCCCGCCGAAAGAAGCCAGCTACGGGCGGGATTGAGCGCGATTGTGCCGAAGACGCGATTCTTGAATGGGCGGGTTTCCGGCTTCAAAGATGCTTTTGTGGCGCGGCGGGCCCACTATGTAAAGAAAGCGGGCGAACGTCCTGCAGTCTCCGGGGGAAACAAGCAAAGCTCCCCCGCACTTCTCCGGAACCATGGAGGATCTTGGGCAGCTCGATGCATGTCATCGAATTAGACTTTTGTGACCCCGCCGCGGTGGCTGACGCGCTGCGGGACACGCCATTTTTGACTTTTCTCGACAGTGCGGCGGCAGGCGAGCGGCTCGGGCGCTATAGTTTTGTCGCGGCGGATCCTTTCGCGCGATTCGAGTTTGCAAAGGCGCCCCCGGATTGGGCCGCGCGCCTCAAGGCGCTCCTGGCCGGGTTTCGAATGGCGGCTTTGCCCGGATTACCGCCGTTTCAAGGCGGGGCCGCGGGGCTTTTTTCCTACGACCTCGGGCGCAGTCTGGAGCGTCTTCCAAAACCCTCGTTCGATCCGCTTGCTTTTCCTGATCTTTCGCTTGGAATTTACGACGTAACCATCGGGTTCGATTTACATGCCCGGCGTGCGTTCATTATCTCGACCGGATTTCCGGAAACGGAGCCAAGGCAGCGCCAAAGGCGCGCTGCCGAGCGCGCCCAATCCTTCGAAGCGCGGTTGCGCAGCGCTCCCCATCCGCCGCCGCACGCAGGCCCGGTTTCGCTTGATGGCTGGACCAGCAATTTTACGCGCGCGAGCTATGAAAGGGCCGTTCAGGAAGTGATCGAGCGGATTCTTGCGGGCGATATTTTTCAGGCCAATTTGGCGCAAAGATTCGAAGCGCCGGTGCCGGAAAATTTCGATCATTTTGGCTTTTACCGCTGCTTACGCAAACTTAATCCCGCGCCCTTTTCGGCCTATCTCGATTGCCGGGATTTTGTTATCGCCTCGGCCTCGCCCGAAAGATTTCTCAAATCCGAAGGGGGGCACGTCGAAACAAGGCCGATCAAAGGCACCCGCGCCCGCTGCGCAGATGGGCTTCTTGATTCTCTACAGTCCCGGGCGCTCACCGAAAGCCGCAAGGACCACGCCGAAAATGTGATGATCGTCGACCTTCTTCGCAACGATCTCTCAAAAGTCTGCGTGCCGGGTACCGTGCAAGTGCCGCAGCTTTGCAGCCTTGAGAGTTTTGCATCGGTTCACCATTTGGTTTCGACGGTCACGGGCCGGCTTGCTGCGGGGCACGGTCCGGTTGATATTCTGGCCGCGGCCTTTCCGGGCGGATCCGTTACCGGCGCCCCAAAGGTCCGGGCGATGGAAATCATCAATGAGCTCGAGGGTTATGCGCGAGGGCCTTATTGCGGCGCAATCGGTTATATCGGTTTTGATGGCGCGATGGATACCAATATCGTCATCAGGACGGCGAGCTTTCGCTTCGGCAGCTGCGTCGTGCAGGCTGGCGGCGGGATCGTCACGGCGTCCGAACCCGCCGCCGAATATGACGAGACGTTGGATAAGGCGCGCGCCATTTTTGCCGCTTTCGGCGCGAAGGAATTTGCATAAGTGATTCTCGTCATCGACAATTATGATTCCTTTGTCTACACGGTCGCAAATTATCTTAAGGAATTGGGGGAAACGCCGGAAGTTGTCCGCAACGATGTGACGCTGCCGCAAGAGACGCCCGAAGCGATCGTCATTTCTCCTGGCCCTTGCACACCCAATGAGGCGGGAATATCCATGCGGCTCATCTCGCAATATTCGGGCCGCGTGCCTATTCTCGGCATTTGCCTTGGCCATCAGTGCATCGGCCAGGTTTTTGGAGGAAAAGTTAGCCGGGCTAAGCGCCCGATGCATGGCGAAGCAAGCGAAGTGCGCCACAATGCCTCGCGCATACTGCAGGGCTTGCCAAATCCCTTGCGCGCCGGGCGCTATCACTCTTTGATCGTCGAATTGGATAGGTCAGATGGTCCGATCGCTGCAACGGCCTGGTCTATGGAAGGCGAGATCATGGCACTCGAGCATCGCGAGCATCCGACTTTTGGCGTGCAATTCCATCCCGAATCGGTTCTTACCGAGCACGGCCATCAGATGCTGCGCAATTTTTTGAAATTCGCCGTGCGGCCATGACGCGCGTGTGGCAAGACGGCCGGATTGTTGCCCCCGAGGAAGCCCGCATTTCGATAGCCGACCGCGGCTTTTTGCTTGGCGACGGTTTATTTGAGACGATGCCTGTACATCGGGGCCGGGTTTTTGATCTTGACGCGCATCTCGCGCGCCTCGCTTCAGGTCTTGCTTTGCTGAATTTGGCCGGGGCTGTCGATCTCACTAAGCTGCGCGCGGGAATTGCGGATTATCTTGCGGCCGAGGAGATTGGGCCTGCCGTCTTGCGTGTAACCGTCACGCGGGGGCCCGGGCCGCGCGGTCTCCTTCCGCCAGAGAAGCTTTGTCCAACGGTTTTGATGACCTTGTCGCCCATGCCTCCCGCACGCATAGAGCCTATATCGCTTCACGTTGCTACGGTCACGCGGCGCAACGAGTTTTCCCCCCTTTCGCGCATCAAGTCGTTGCCCTATCTTGATAATGTGTTGGCGCTTCAGGAGGCGCGGGCGCATGGCGCAGACGAGGCATTGCTGCTCAACACGCGCGGAAACATTGCCTGCGCCTCTGCCGCTAATGTTTTTGCGCTTCGCGAGGGGCGTTTGGAGACGCCGCCGATATCCGACGGGGCCTTGCCGGGCACCATGCGCGCGCTCGTGCTATCGCTCGCAAAGGAGGCGGGATTGGCGGCGGTCGAAACGCCGCTTAGCGTCGATGGCCTCGCCGAGTCCGACGAAGTCTTTCTTACTAACGCCATTCGCCGGGTGATCCCGGTCCGTGCCTGCAATGGCGCCAATGTTGGCGGCCGCGCCGGCCGCTCTTTGGATAAGCTCCGCGCTCTCGTTGCGGCGCGGATCGGCTTCGCCTAATTCCTCCGGCTAGAGCGCGTTTCTCATACCTCGGAGCACCACCGAGCACAAAATGCGGACTGACACGCATGCGGCTGGGACGCCTGCCCTTGTCAGGCAATTCGCATTTGCGCTGATCTTTCCTCCGCCTTGGGTTCCGGGATCCTTGCGCAAGCTGGTAAGGTTTTGGCCCGCAATCGGACCAAACTGTTTTTCGGACAAGTCTTGGTGAGAGCCAGGCCGGTCCAAATCTTCTGTGGCGAATTGACTTAACTTGAACTATACTATCCCTCTTTGATCCTTGTCCGTTCCAGTTCCGGATGCCTTCTCAAAAAACGGAGGTGGCTATAACCTTGCACCGCGGCCGGTCAAATTTCTCTGCCCGCATGCCAAGCTGACGTGATAAAAACCCACCGCATTTTGAGGACACGCGTAAATGACATTGATGCTCGCAAGCGTGAGAAGCCCAGCCGAGGCGGAAGCGGTTTGCGCTGGCGGCGTCGACATCGTCGATCTGAAAAATCCGGACAAAGGCGCGCTTGGCGCGCTCGATATTGGCGTCACCGCGGACATTGTCCGGTCTGTCGGCAGGCGCAAGCCGGTCAGCGCCGCGGCGGGTCCTGCGGATGGCGCGCCGCAGGAGATCGTTGACAGCGTGACCGCAATCGCCGCAACAGGGGTCGATTATGTCAAGGTTGGAATTGCGCCGCAAAGCGCGGCCGCCGACTGCGTGCGGGAGCTGAGCAGGCAGGCAATCAACACCAAATTGGTGGGTGTTTTGTTTGCCGATTGCGCGCCCGATATCGAAATGCTGGCGCGCATGGCGGACAATGGCTTTGCGGGCGCGATGCTCGACACCGCCAAGAAAGGCGCCGGCCGCCTCCTCGATCATATGGATATTGCGGCGCTCGACCGCTTTATCGAGCGATGCCGCAAGCACGGATTGATGTCGGGGCTCGCCGGCTCCCTCGAAGCGCCGGACGTGCCGCGTCTTCTTCCCTTGCGGCCGGATTATCTGGGCTTTCGCGGCAGCCTCTGCCGGGGGCGGATACGCGATGGGGCGATCGATGCGGCCGCCGTGAGGATGATCCGGGAGCTCATTCCGCGCGAAACCGTCGGGCAATCTGGCGAGGGCCAAGAGGCGAACGACTGGCGGCATTTCTTGGCGCGCGGTATGGTCACTCCCGACGACCGGTTCGTCGAGACGGACCGGATTTTCGTGCATGATCTCGTGCTTCCGTGTGCCATCGGCGCCTATGATTTCGAGCGGGCGAAAGTGCAAGACGTGCGCTTCAACATTGATGTCGATGTGCGGCGCGTGAATCATCAATGTGACGATATGCGCGGGGTTTTCTCCTACGATCTGATTATCGACGCGATCAAAATTATCCTCGGGCGCGGTCATGTCGATTTGATCGAAACGCTGGCAAACGGCGTTGCAGACGAAATCGTGCGCTACCCTTGCGCCCTCCGCGTTTGTGTCCGCATTGAAAAACTCGATGTCGTTCGCGGCACGGTTGGAGTCGAGATCAAACGCGAACGCATGGCGGAACAAGCTAGGGCTGGCGAAGTCTTGCCGGTTTTTCCGGGTAATGCCGCATAACGCGCCGGAATCGAATCTCACCGTCGTAAAACTTGGCGGCAGTCTTGCGTTTACGTCCGGGTGTGCGGCCTGGCTCGACTTACTCGTAAACTGGGGCAGCCCGCTTATTCTTGTACCTGGCGGAGGCCCGTTTGCCGATTGCGTGCGTAAAGCGCAAAGCGCGATGGGTTTTGACGATTTTGTGGCCCATCGCATGGCGCTTGTCGCCATGGGGCAATTTGGCATTGCGCTTGCCGCCCACTCTGACGCTTTCACGGCTGCGGCAACCCGCGATGAGCTCGACTGCGCGTTAGCCGGGGGAAAAATTCCTGTCTGGTTGCCCGAAAAGATGGCGCTTGGGGCAGCCGGCGTGGCTGCGTCTTGGGCTGTAACCTCGGATTCGCTCGCGGCCTGGCTTACCGGGGTCTGCGGCGCTTGCCGATTGCTGCTGATCAAGTCTCTCGATATTGCCACCCCTTGTTTGGTTACCGAGCTTGCAGCCCGCAAAATCGTCGATCCTGCGTTTCCGCTTTATGCGGCAAAGTCGCACGTTGCGGTTTGGGTTGCAGGCCCGGCGTCGCTTGCCGGCGCAGCGTCCCTATTGCAGTGCGGCGGAATGCCAGGCAGCGCGGTTATATTTCCATGAGCTGAGCGACGCTACAACGACATGAAAAATGTGCGCCCATGGGTTTGTGCTGTAAGATAAATTCACGAATGTCCACTCAGCAGTTTCCGGCATGAGCGAGCGTCTTCTCCTACTCACCGGTCATCTCGCCTACCGGCGCGTCGAGCGAGTGATGCGGTCGTTAGGCCAGACATCGTTCAAATGGGAAATATGCGACATAGGAGTGAAGGTCGCGGCCTTGATGACCGAATCGATCATCATGCACCGCCTGCAAAAACCGGTCGATACCGAGCGGATTATTGTGCCTGGCCGCTGCCGCGCGGATCTTGCGCGGCTCACAGATCACCTCGGCGTACCGGTCACACGCGGGCCGGATGAACTCAGTGACCTGCCGGCTTTTTTTGGCCACGGCGGGAAAGCGCCCGATCTCACGCGTTTTACTATCAGAATTTTTGGCGAGATCGTCGATGCGACCGCGCTTTCCGTCGAGGCTTTGCTCGCGCGGGCGGCAGCATTGCGGAAATCTGGCGCCGACGTCATCGACCTTGGATGCCTTCCCGACACGCCTTTTCCGCATCTCGAAGAAGCCATCCGCGCGCTGAAAGCAGCGGGGCATCTCGTAAGCGTCGATTCCGCAGACCGGCAGGAACTTGCGCGCGGCGCGCATGCGGGAGCGGATTTTCTCCTTAGCCTCGACGAAAGCAGTCTCGATATCGCAATGGCCGGGGGGGTGGTGCCTATCCTGGTGCCTGCCCCGCACGGCGATATCGACTCTCTCGTTCGCGCCGCCAGTATAGCCGAGGAGCTTGGAATTCATTTTATTGTCGATCCTATCCTCGACCCAATTCACTTCGGGTTCGCGAATTCGCTAGCCCGCTATATCGAAACGCGGCGCCGTCTTCCGCGCGCCGAAATGATGATGGGTACCGGAAACCTTACCGAATTGACCGAGGCGGATTCCTGCGGCGTCACGGCGGTCCTTATCGGGCTTTGCTCGGAGCTCGATATTCGCAATGTTTTGACTGTTCAGGTTAGTCCTCATACGCGGCGCACCATCGAAGAACATGACGCGGCGCGCCGTCTCATGTTTGCCGCGCGCGAAGAGAGCGCGCTGCCGAAAGGATATAATGCCGGGCTTCTCCAGCTCCACGACCGCGCGCCTTTTCCCTCTTCCGTGCAAGACCTCGCCGAGATCGCCGCGGAGGTGCGGGACGCGAGCTTTCGCATAGCGGTCGCCGAGGATGGCGTGCATATTTTCAATCGCGATGGCCATCATGTCGCGCGCGACGCCTTGTCCCTGTTTCCTAAGCTCGGCGTCGAGAAAGACGGCGCACATGCATTTTATCTCGGTACCGAGCTCGCCAAGGCCGAACTTGCCTTTGCGCTCGGCAAGCGGTACGCGCAGGACGAGCCGCTCGACTGGGGATGCGGGACCGACAAGCAGGACGAGGATAAGAGCCGGCTGCGCGAGGCAGGCCATACGCTGCGCAAAAATGCCTGATGCAGATTTGGAGCGGACAAGGGAATACGCTTTGCTGCGTCCAAGAGTCCCCTTAAGGAGATTGCGAAGTGCCCATAATCCGCGAAGTCATCCTCTCGACAATCGACCGTTCGGGCAAAGCGCAACTTGCCCCGATCGGTCTCATCGAGGATGGCTCGGGGTGGATTATTGCGCCATACCGGCCCTCGAAAACGGGCGACAATCTTGCACATACGCCCTTTGCAGTCGCCAATTACACCGACGATGCCGCAATTTTTGCCGGCCTCATCACGGGGCGGCACGACTGGCCGCTCGTGGACGCGAAAAAAATTCCGGTGCCTCGCCTCGCCTCGGCGCTTGCCCATGCCGAGCTCGGTATCACGCGGGTAGAGGATGATGAGACGCGCCCGCGTTACCACTGCGAAGTCGTGCATCGCGAGCAGCACGCGCCCTTCGAGGGTTTCAACCGCGCGCGCAACGCGGTCCTCGAATGCGCAATTCTGCTGACAAGGCTGCATATCCTTCCGCGCGAAAAAATTGACCGCGAAATCGAATATCTTGCGATTGCCGTCGAAAAAACGGCAGGACCCAGGGAGCGCGAGGCGTGGTCCTGGCTCATGCAAAAGCGGGAAGCCTTTTACGCGGCAAATTCCGCGGCGGCGAGCAATGCTACGGCGCAAGCCGGGGCGCAATCGCAGGCCGTGCTCCGGGCCTCGGGCGAAGCCGCGATCAGCGCGCCGAAATCAACGTAAGGCCGGCGCAACCGCGAGGCCAAGTCGCGGATGATCTCGCGGCCCGCTCCGGCGCCAACCACCGGTGCATCCGGAGGCACGATCCCGCGCGACAAGACGAGCGCTGCCGCATCGAAAATCTCGCGCAACTGCGCCTCGGCAAAGAACTGCGCGAGCCGCTCCCAGGCACCCGCGTCCGCCTCGGTGCTGTCGCGGCCAACCATCCGCGCAAGGCGCGCCCAGGAAGCGGCGGTGGTCTTTTCGCGCCCATCGGCTGCCTCCATCATATCGGCGCCTTGGGGCAAGCGCCCGAGAATGCGATAAACGTCCGCCATCGTCGCAAACCACTCGTTCATCAGCGGCGTCCACCTGCCGGCAAACGGAACAAGTTTTGGACCCGCCATCAGGAAACTCCGCGCAACGCCGGTATAGACGAGCTCCCCATGAAAAAGCCGCTCCGCATCGGTAAACCCAAGGTTTGCTGGCTTGCGTTCCGCGATCAGGATAATATCCGTTGTGGTCGAGCCGGCGTCGACGAAAAGCGCGTTACCTGCGCGCTTAGCGCTAAGCGCCGCGCTCGCGTGCCAATTGGCCGAGGCAATGTCGGGTGTGTGCTTTGGGATTTCGCTCTCGGCTACAAAGCCCGAGCGGCCGGCATAAAAGACCGCGCGCCGGGACCCAAGTAGACGCGTCATCATTGAGCCGAGTTTTGTGACGCCCTCGGCGCGAGTGGCAAAGGCATCGCATAATTCGCCGGTCATTGTGACCGCGTTGAGGGGCGCCTGGCCGAGGGCAGTCTCGGCTTCGGAAAAAGCGCGTTCGAGTGTCTCGAGCCCAAGCCAGAGCGGGCTTGCGATTTGCACCGCCCGGGCAATGATGCCATTTTCGGCGCGCGCGGCCTTAAGATGCGCGCCGCCGACATCCCATCCGATCACATTCTGCATTATCTAGCCAAAACCAGCCGCACGATGGGAATATTATGCCCGAGCCTATGATTGAAGTCATTCCTGCAATCGACGTGCAGGACGGGGTCGCCGTGCGTGCGCGAATGGGCTTGCGCCAGTCCTATGTGCCGCTCAAAACGCCACTCACCTGCTCGAGTGCGCCGCAGGATGTGGTCGCCGGGCTTTTGACTCTCCACCCGTTCCGAAAAATCTATATCGCCGATCTCGACCGGATCGAAAGGCGCGGCAGCAACGAGCAATGTCTTGAAGAATTGCGCAGGGCGTTTCCTGCCCTCGCCTATTGGGTCGACGCGGGGATCAGCGATGCGGCGGAGGCCCACGCGTGGCTTGCCCGCCACGGACAGGCGCATCTTGTTCTTGGAAGCGAAACTGTGGAGAGCCTCACCGTGCTCGAGGACCTTGCCTTGGGCGCGCGAACACTGTTGTCTCTTGACTATCGCGGCGATGTTTTTCTGGGTCCTGGCGAAATTTGGGATAAGCCGCAGCTTTGGCCGGCGCGCGTCATCGTCATGTCCCTGGCGCGGGTTGGGACGCACGCGGGGCCTGATCTCGATCGCCTCGCAAAGGTCAAACGCCACGCGCCAAAAGCCCAAATTTATGCTGCGGGGGGGCTGCACGGCGCGGCCGATCTCATGCGACTGAAAGAGGCCGGCATGAGCGGAGTCCTTGTCGCATCGGCGCTCCACGATGGCCGCCTCAAGCGCGCAGACCTTGCCGGGTTCAAGCTGGAAAGCAGTTTTGCAGGCAAAATAAAAGGGGCCGAAGCCCCTTTTAGTTGAAATCCCTTTGCCGCTTAGTTCGGCGCAAAAGGATGCTTCACTTCATTGCGCTTGGCGGTTACCTGCTGCGGCGTCGGGTCGCCAGCAACCGCGCGCGCGATGGATTCTTTCGTGGCCTGATAGTTGTAATCCTGAATCTTCTTGTCGTCCTTGGCATCCCAATGGATGAACACGCCGACGCAAATAAAGAGATTATCTGCCTCGGCCGCCGGGATGACGCCGCTCGCGACGCTGTCGGCGACGGCTTTGGCGACGCCGCGTTGCGCCGGGCCAAACATCTGCACAGCCTGCTTTGCGTTCTTGATCGTCACCTTGTTGAACAGGACAGTGGGGGGCTTGCACATGAGGTTGGGTGCCACCACGGCAAGCAGGCCGGTAAAACCATCCTTGTTATTGGTGAGCGCGTGGGCAAAAGCCGTCTCTGCCGGGCTGCCGCGCGGTCCGATGATGAGGTCGATGTGTGCAACCTCGTTCCCCTCACCGACGAGCGATTCGCCGACTCGGAGCCTGTTTATCTTTGCCATACTTAAAACCCCCATGGTTGACTTCCTCCTAAGGGAAAACCCGCTCCGATCGTTTGTCGAAGTCGCCGGACGCATGCAGACGAAACAGTTTGTTGTCAATGTCTCGCATGCGGCCGCGCTGTTGGGCTGGTTAGAGGCGGCTTGCGCCGCCCTTTCGGCACTCAACCATTATTGGAGCGGTTTATCAAGACGCGAGTTAGCTTCTCCGCGAAAAGACTGGCAACGGTGAGATCCGCGCTTGTTCCGGGATTCAACCCTAATGTTTTGAGACGCTTGTCGAATGTCAGCAGATCCTGAAGCCAGTCCTCCGGATTTGCCGCGTTCATGAAACGTTTGCGCACCTCAAGAGCCTCCGTTTGGACGCGGATAGAAGCTTCCTGGCCATATTTGCGCGCAATGTGACTATCGGGAAACCGGGCAAGAAACGCGAGATAGGCGCTGGCGGCAGGCCAAGGCGCCTGCCAGCATCTGCCTTGGGCATCCCGAAGACTTTCCATTCCTGTATCAAAAATATCTGAAAAATCAAAGGCATATTGGTATGCGATCTTGTCCCGGCGGGCGGCTTCGCGCATCGCTTCTAAAAGCGTGACTTTTGCGCCATCACGAACATCGTTTCGGGTTGTGGTTCCAAGACCCGCGGGCTCCGCGCGAAGAATGGCCTTAAAAGCATAGGATGCATCTTCGCGCGTCAGTCCTGCGAGCGCCGCCCTCAAACTCTCGCGAAGGTCGCCGCCTTTCAGAGCGGCGGCAGCAAGCGGTGCGCAGAGGAGGATTATGCCAAGATTGGTGTTTTTTGCCACCGCCGCAATGGTGGCTTCAACGGCAGCAAATATGCGCAAGCCAACCGGGAGTTGAGAATCGCACAGAGCAGGGGCGGCTGCTTCTGCGCTTTGCAGAAAATCATCAACCGTCATGCCGTGGCCATCGGCAAAAATATGGACATTGCCAGGTTTCGGTGCCTCGATCTCGTCGCGGCAAGCGCTCACAAAAGCTGCGGCGATTTCGTTCATCCGGCGGCCATCTTTGGCAATTGGTCAAGCCGCGCCAAGACTTGGCCCGCAAGCCGGTCTGCAATCGGAAACGGCGCGACTTTCTGCAAGCCGCGCCAGCCGGGCATGCTGTTGACTTCGAGGACTTGAAGCGCGTCATCTGCGCCGCGAATGAGGTCGACGCCGGCGAAAGAAGCGCCTACCGCCGCCGTTGCGCGCAACGCAAGGCCGACTGTTGCGGCATCCGGCTCAAGCCATTCGGCCTTCGCGCCAAGTTTCATATTGGTGACCCATTGCGCCGCATGGCGAGTCATCGCCGCGATGACCTCTCCATCCAAGACAAAAAGCCGCAGGTCACGGAAACCGCTGCCTTCGACAGCAACAAATCGCTGCAGATAATAGACTCCGTCGGCGGATTGGATCGGCGGCAAGTCATCTTCGCGGCGGATGAGTTTCAGTCCGTATCCTTGCGCGCCGAACAAGGGTTTTAGGACAAGCGGGCCGCGCGGGGCTTCCCGCCGCACAATCTTGCGCCCGGATTCTTCCGATTGGACCGTCCAGGTCGGCGGCGTCGGTATTGCATTGCTGGCAAGCGCAAAACTCGTTGCGGCCTTGTCGACGCAAATTTCAATCGACCGTGCAGAATTCATGACTGGCACGCCGAGGGCGCCAAGGCTGTGCAGCACGTCAAGGCGCAGCGTGACGCTCTCGAATGTGCCAGAGCCGATCGCGCGCACGAACACCGCATCCGGCAGTTCGGCGCCAAAACCCGGAACGACGAGACCGTTTGGACGCCGCGTGTCGAAACCGCATTGCGACAGGCGGACCGGAGTAGCGGTCGCGCCCGCTCGGTCAAAAGCCGCTGCGAGATCCCGCGCGTGCCAATCGTGGAGATCGACCGCAAGGGCGATTTTGGGTCCGCCCAACGCCTTCCGCGCAAGCTGCGTCTTACCCAAAGGAAGCATCGAGCAGGGCGTGATCGATCTTGCCTGCGTGAAACGTCTCGCCGGTCTCCACGGCCGTCACGATCGCGCAGGCGGGGCTGAAAAGCATCGGGTCGATCGCATAAAAATCGCCCTTATAGGCCGAAAAAACCTCGGCGAACGGGCGTCCATAATCGCGCGAGGTTGTGCTTGGGAGTTTTTCGGCAAGCGCCTTTGCATCTTTTGCCGGGCCGGTTACGAAAAGATGAGCCCTTCCGCCATAAATGATTGCGTCGTTGGTGCGTCCCATCGCCTGAACGAAATCGGGATGGGGTGGAGCAAGCGGCGCCGAGGCTATGCCATCGACAATCCGCGAAAGCGGAAATTTGAGCTCATGAGCCTTGTGCATTGCGACCTCAAGCACGCGCGCGACGATTTGCACGCAGCCCGCAAGACTCTGCGTCGGCGCGAAAATGAACGTGACATTTTCGCACGTCACTCCGCAATCGGTTGCGACCTTTTGGGCGATTTCCTTTGGCGGCGGCTTGCCGGACTCAAGGACAAGGGCGGCACGGCTTGCCTTGTCGCGGTACTCCAGTTCGTCAAACAAAGGCTCCCTGCGCGCGAGCGCCCGGCCGGGCCCAGAGCCGAGCGCATAAAATTTCGACTTGCCCTCGCCGTGCGACAGCTCCCAACCCGCATATTGGCTGGCGAGGCAGGCGATCACCGGATCGCAGCTCTTCACGCAGAGCTCGAAAGGCCATTTGGGGTTGGGACCCGTGGGGCCGAGCCCGACCGTGCCAAGCCCGCCGAGGCAGATTTCGGCAAGCGCCAAGCCCGCTTCGATCCCGCCGCGCACATTCTGGCCGGCGTCGATCACCGTCTCGCCGGCCGCGCCTTTGCTAACCGCAACCCGCAACCTCGCGGCATCCGCGATCAACCGGTCCACCGCCTGCCCCGCCAAGGTGTTGATACTCAGCTTGCTTGTCCTCAAGCGTGGTTTCCTTCCCTTTGTTGTTATTCCGTTTCTGGATATGCGCAAGCCGTTCGAGAAGCAAATTGGTGCGCGCCTCAACGATGGCGCGTGCTGATAAGGGCTCGTTTGCTCGCGCCTTTATCGTGCACACGGGATCATGCGCGCGCAATGTGCTTCCCGCGTTCTGCCGGTCTGCAGTCCATTCCGGCCATTCTAAATCCGGCATCGAGGCAATCGCGCAGCGCGTATAGGCGATCGCGGCTGCCGCAGCGCCAGTAAATTCAAGCGGATAATCCGGTAGACAACCCGTGCAGGCATCGACATGGGCCCGGAAAAGCGAGCCCTTTCGATCCTCGAAAATGTCGAGCGCCGCGCCGGGACGCGGATTGATCTCGAGCAGCGTATAGGCGCCAACCTCGACTAAAAAGTCGATCGTGTTGAGCCCTCGAAGCCCGCAGGCCGCGGTTAGAGCTGCTGCGGCCTGCCGCAACTGGCAGCCTGCCTCCAGCGCAGGATTCGCTGGCCGTAAAATACCGCCAAATCGAAAAGGCTCGCCCGGTGTCGGTGCCGCCCATTGGCGGGTGAAGCCGGTCACCTTTGTGTTGGCTCCGTCGGCCAGAAACTGGATGGATATGGGCTCACCCTTCGCTCTGCGTTGAAAGTAAGTGCCCTCGTCTTCCGCCAGCGCCGCGGACGCCGGCGCGACATGAGTTCCGCCCGATCCGCCCGCGCTTTTGACAAGCCAGTTCTTCTGCTCCGAAGGCATCTTTCGGCGAATCTCAGGATGCGGAATTTTTAACTCAGCGCAAAATTGAGCGAGCCGAAAGGGGTCTTTTACGCGGCGGACGGCATCTGGGAGATTTCCGAGGAGCGCAAAGCGTTGCGCGAGACGCTCCAAGAGCTCTGGCCGGTCCTCAAATCCTGCGCCATAAACAACTCCACAAGGATCCTCACCATCCATAATTTCTGCAAGGGCTGGGAAGAGATTTTCTTCCGTAAATCCTTCGCTCAAACCGCGTTCGACGCGGCGGCTCCTGGTACAAATTTCGCGCGTATCGCTGTCGTTGAAAAAATCCAGGACGAGCGGGCGGTATTCGGCGCGGCGCGCGGCCGCTGCCAATGCCCGCCCCGAGGCCGCCACGATCAGGACCGCGGCACGCTTGTTAGGCGATTTCGCGCGCAAGGGTAAAGGCATCGCGGAAATCGAAACTCACGGCTTTGGAGGAAGCCGCCATGCGCTGGAACAAGCCGGATTCAGTCTTGTATTTTACATCGCCGATCGCAAGCGGCCCAAGCCCCAGTACGGAGCCGAAAAAGGCAACGCCGTCCGCCTTGAGTTCGAGACCTTCGACGCCCGCAGGTGGCACGGCGTTGACGTCGGCGGCAAGGAGAAGGGATTTTGCCGTGCCGAGAATTTCTTTGGAGAGGATCTGTTTTCCCGCCGCCCCCGCACAAAAGACGACATCCATTCTAACAAGCGCCGCGACTTTCTTTTCCTCTGTGCTCGCGTCGACCGCATGCACGTCGACGCCAAACCTCTTCTTCATGTCGTCGGCTTTGGCCTGGACGCGCGCCGGCCCGTCATAGCCTGCCAGAAAAACTTCCGAGCCTTCGAGCGCGGAAATGACACCCGACGCATAGCCGACAACGCCGGTTGCGCCAAAGATCACGATTTTCGTCTTCGCAAGCGCGAGGCTCTTTTTTTGTTTAAGGATTTTTTCGGCGCAGGCGACCATCGCGGCGGCGGTCGTAAACGACCCGGCGGGGTCGGCAAAGGCGGAAATCTCGAATGGTTTGAGCAAGGCCGCCTGTACCTTCTCCATCATGTCGAGGGCAAGCCCCGCGTCTTTGCCCGCGATAAAGATTCCGGTGCGCACGGCGTCCCGGGGAGAGCGGGAAAACATCGCGTCTTGCACCAGGGGCCTGATGTCGTCGAGGGTCACGCCCGAATACGGAATGACGGCGTCAAACCCGGCGTCAAGCGCCATGTTCACGTCGAACGGGCTCATGTGTTTTAAGGAACTGAGCATGTGCAAGATATTTTTGGCCACTTATTTTCCCTTTTGTCAGTTATGTGACGGTCGCAAAAGCCTTCTCTTCAATCAGTGCGCCATGGTTGACTCCTTTGCAGATCAGCATGTCGAGGCAAAGAGCTTTGGCGCTCTCGCAGGTGACATCGCACAAGCGCTGCGCCTCCCTGGCGCTTGAGGCGAAAGCAAAACCGGTCGGCCCCCAAGAGGACTGGCCAATGCCGTGCGCCCCATGAGACCGCAGCTCTTCCATGACAAGGCCCACGGCAGCGCTGGTATAGCGTGCGCCGCCCTGGGCCGGCGCGAAATAGTCTCCGGCGATCTCCTGGATACGGGCAATCGCCTCGCCGAAGGAAGCGATATCCGCTTCCTTGAGCGCGGGCAATGCCTTGATGAGGACGAGCCGGCAGATTTCGGCTGCGGATAAAGCGCTACACTCTGCAAGGGCGGCAAAAGCGGTCTGCTCCGCAGTCCCATGCACGCCCTCCTTTTGCGGGTCCAACACTAGGATCGCCCGCCAATCTGGCGGAAATTCCATGCGCGCGACGATTGGCGGCGCCGAGGTCAAGGGACCCCGCCCGCCATCGACAATAAGGCCGCCCTGTTCGAATAGGCCGATGCCAATTCCCGAGCGCACGCCGCGCCGCAGCAACCGCGCATCATTCGAAACGTCGCGGGGCAGGCCTTCGAGTTGCCGCAACGCGGCTGCCAAGGCAAGCGCGAGCTGCGTGCCCGATCCGAGGCCCGCATGCGGCGGAATTGCCTCATGGACGCTCAAATCATAGTTTCGGGTCAATCCGAATTGGCGCGCGAGATCAGCAAGATGGTGCAAGGCGCGCTCGGCTTGGGGCCCTTCGGCCGAGGGTCTTGCAGCGCGGCGAAGCGAAAGCCTGGTCCGTGGCCGGTCGATCGCCAGCCCTAAGCTTCCGAAGCGGCGGCCAAGACCACCGTTCATGTCGAGAAAACCAAGATGGATGCGGGCGGCAGCCGTTACCGCGACGCTGTCGAACATCATATGACCTTGGCCCCGCATGCCCGCTTGCTAAGGGCGCTGGCTTTTTGCAGGAAGAGCGCCGGAACCTCGCAGATTTTCCGCCCAATGTCATCCGGAACGCTTGCACCAGAGGCCCTTAGTTGAAGACGGCGCTAGCAATGGGTACCACCGGCGTTAAATAACCCAATTTGGGATTATCCGAATCTGGGTTTAGGAACTCCCAACGGAGGGGTTCCGTGCGGCACTCCGACGACTATCAAACATTACTGTCGCTTCTGATCGCTCAGCGCATGCGCGTGTCAATGACGCAAGCAGAAGTTGCTAGGGCTCTCGGCAAGCCACAATCCTTCGTCTCAAAATACGAACGCCGCGAGCGACGATTGGATTTTGCTGAGACCGTCGCTTTATGCACAGCTCTTCAGATAGATCCACACTTGTTCCTCTCTGAGTTTCTGAAGCGCAAAGGAAAGCCGCGTGGGTGACTTGATGAGTTCCCTGAGGGAGAGGCTTGCTGAACGAACGGGCTTCTACGAGGTCTGCGGAATGGTCGATAGGGAAAGGCGAGTGTACCCTCTCGGATCCGATACCAAGGTTCTGAGCACGATTTTTGAGCTGATTGCTCGCCCCGTCATATTTCAGTTGGCCGAGGAATGTGGCTACGATGTTGTGGAACCGGAGTCTCAGAACCACTATCCCGATTTTACATTAATGAAAGGCATAGTTGACCGAGCAAAAATCGCAATAGATGTCAAAACGACTTATCGGAAGTCCAACGGTACTTTCACTTATACGCTTGGTGGATACACAAGCTTTATCAGAGAAGGCAACGAGGCAAAGAACATCGTCTTCCCTTTCAATCAGTATGCCGAGCATTGGGTAATTGGATTTGTCTATGATCGTGTGGCGACGAAGAAGTCCGCGGCGGCGCACATTTTCAATGTATCCGAGCTCGCCGCTATCCCTCTTGCGTTTTCGAATGTTGAGTTCTTCGTCCAAGAGAAGTGGCGCATTGCCAGTGATCGTGCGGGGAGCGGGAATACAACAAACATAGGCAGTATCAACGCCGTGCTTAAGGATTTTCGGTTAGGCAGAGGTGTGTTTGAAAGCGAAGAGGAGTTCCTAAGCTATTGGAGAGGCTATGAGCGGACTAAGGCGGAGAGACAGACGAGCTACGGCACCATAGCTGAGTTTCGGGCGCGAGGGCGTCTACGAGGGTCTACGTAAATAACAAGGGAGCGTCGGCCTCTTCGTCCTCATCTACTATGTTGAACCCCCCCAGCAAGTTCGCGCAATGTTCTCGATCAACAGCATGACTATGACTGACGATAAGCGCCTCCTGCATGGCGTTCCGGAGGGATTCGGTCGGGCCTACGTGGTAGAAGTGATCGAACGTGAATATCGGAAAATCTGAAAACCAGTGATCTAGGTGATCGTTCCGCCGATGCCTGTTTTCCAGCCACATTGAGTAGGCAAACCCGCTCTTGACTGTCTGTAGGAACTGAGCAAGTTCATTGGCATCATCCTCAATCCAGTTGTTATAATAGTCTGTGTGGCGGCCGATATACGGTGGATCTATATATATGAAGTCAGATGTCTGCGTTTCGAACAGCGTCTCTCTCCAGCTGCCGACCTTAAATATCCAGTCCTTACCTGCTAAAATGCCTTGCACCCACGCAATCTGGTTGCATATTTTAGTGATATAGGCTCGCCGAAATCGGTCCGGCTTTCTGCAAAATGGGACATTGAATTTGCCCTTTTTGTTGAATCTGATAATGCCATTGAAACATGCTCGGTTCAGGAAAAGGAAGTCTAGGGGATCGCCCGTTGCGTTGAACCGATCCCTAATTCGATAGTAGTGCTCTTCGCCGAGGCGCAGAAGCTTTCCTCCCTCATGTTCCAGGTGCTCCCTGACAGAACGTGGACTTATGCGCCCATTCTGGACGCCCTGGTAGAGGCTGATGACATGAACGTTAGAGTCTGTGAGCAGGGCTGCCTTCGGCTGGACATTGAAAACGACTACACCCGAGCCGACAAAGGGTTCGATCCACCTGCCCATTCCGTCCCATCGAATGGACGACATTATTAAGGGCACAACTTTCGTTTTGATACCCTGGGATTTAATAGGTGGAACCTTGACGCGAGTCGATCTCGGAAGAATCATCATACGCTTTAAATAACCTAACTTGGGTTATCAGTCAACGTCATACTCAGCAATGGAAGTCACGAACAGGGGTTGGGTGCACTTATCCGCCTGTGTTCAAGGCAGAAGCATCAGCGGCTGTCCGGCGCGGATAATGCTCCCCTCTTGAACATTCTTGCAGAGCGCAAAGCTCTCTGGCGCAAAGACGATGATCGTCGATCCATGCTCGAACCAGCCCATCTCCTCTCCCTTGCGATACGCTGCATCGCAGGCGAGGACATGCGGCCCGTCATACTGGAGGCTCAGCGGGACGTCAAGAAAGTGCAGCCTGATGCTTGCAACAAGGATCGCGGCAACGGGCACCAGCGTCACAAGGTGCCGCGACGGCCTCGTCGTGCCAAGGCGTGGCCGGCTATGTGCCACATAAGAGAAAGACCGTCCATGAAAAAGTTTATCGGAAGAGGCGTAGGTCTTGCCAAGAATTGTTTTCCGATTCCTGCGCCGACGAACGAAAGCGGCCTCGCCGTGACGCGCGAAGATGGTTGCGTTTTTCGCGCCGATCGAACCCTGCCGCATCAGCATGGGGGCCTGCGGCTCGGCGCTCCTGAGCCCGCCGTCGGCGCCTTTGTTGAGATGCGCGCTTGCGTCGTCTTTATCGTTGGTCATTGTTCTAGAACGGGCTTGTTCGGGCGGACCCGACCATAGCCCACCATCCGTCCGGACGGTAGACCGAGAAAAGTGGTTGCCACAACCAATTTTAGCCGCAAGGCGACCTCCACCATAGTGTAGCCAAACCCGGCTTGCCCGCAGGCAGCCTGCGAGGGACTCATAAGCCCTTGCAAAGCCTCTCTTGCTAATGGCCGTCGCTTGGCTATGCTGCGGGAAGCCCGACAAGATGCCAAGGAAAGCGATGGCTTCGCGCATCCTAAAAGTGCCGCCCTTCGATCTCGCCGTCTTCGGCGGCACGGGCGATCTCGCCTATCGCAAACTCTACCCCGCGCTGTTGCACCGCTATCTCGATGGGCAATTGACGGAGCCGACCACAATCGCGAGCGTGTCACGCCAGTCATTAGACAACGCCGCCTTTCGGGCCACAGTCGCAAGCGCATTGAAAAAATTCGCGAGCGGAACGGCCAGCGACGATACAATCCAAAACTTTCTCCAAATGATCGCGTTTGTCACGCTTGATATCCACTCAGACGATGGGTGGGACAAGCTCGGCCAGACGCTCGCCTCCGATCCCTCGCGCGTTCGCGCCTTTTATCTCGCAACTGGGCCGGATCACTTCGGCCCAATCGCCAAAAAACTTGCCGCGCATAACTTGGTAACGCCAGCCGCACGTATCATCGTCGAAAAGCCGATCGGCAGAGACGGGGCCTCCGCCGCTATTATTAATGATGCGATCGGGGCGGTTTTTTCCGAACAGCAGATTTTCCGCATCGACCATTATCTCGGCAAGGAAACGGTGCAAAATCTGATGGCGCTGCGGTTTGCCAACGCGCTTTTCGAGCCTTTGTGGAATTCCGCCCATATCGATTATGTCGAGATCACGGTGGCCGAATCGATCGGCGTCGAGCGGCGGATCGGCTATTACGAAAATGCGGGCGCGCTGCGCGACATGGTGCAGAATCATTTGATGCAATTGCTGTGCCTTATAGCGATGGAGCCGCCGGCATCGCTCGATGCCGATTCCGTACGCGACGAGAAGCTCAAAGTTTTGAAGGCGCTCAAGCCCATCGACGCCAGCAATGCGGCGGTGGCGACTGTACGCGGGCAATATCGCGCAGGGGCAAGCGAAGGAGGTGCGGTGCCGGGCTACGCCGAGGAAGTCGGTAATGAGTCGACCAGGACCGAGACTTTTGTTGCACTCAAGGCGGAAATCGAAAATTGGCGCTGGGCAGGAATACCGTTTTATCTGCGCACCGGTAAACGGCTGCCGAAAAGGGTTTCGGAGGTCACGGTTGCCTTTCGCGAAATTCCCCATTCGATCTTTTCTGAAGAAGCGGGAAAAATCACCCGCACAAGGCTCGTGATCAGGCTGCAGCCAGACGAAGGCATAAAACTCTGGCTGATGCTGAAGGAGCCGGGCGCCGGCGGAATAAGGCTCCAGCACGCGCCACTCGACATGAATTTCGCCGATGTGTTCAGCATCTACGCGCCCGAGGCCTATGAGCGGCTTTTGATGGACGTGATCCGCGGCAACGCGACCTTGTTCATGCGCCGCGACGAAGTCGAAGCGGCCTGGCGATGGATCGACCCGATCCTGGAAGCCTGGGGCCATATGGAGGAGGCGCCGCGCCCATATTTTGCGGGCACATGGGGCCCTGCCGCCGCGATCGCGCTTGTCGAGCGCGAAGGCCGGAGTTGGAGCGAAGAATTCACTTGACGCAAGAGGGGACCTACCAACACTCTGGTGGCGGAAAGAGGACCGGACATGGTGCAGGCCGCCATCGCTGATATCACGGAGCGCATTCGCGCGCGCAGCCAAACTTCGCGTGAAAGATATCTCGCGCGTATCCAGGCGATGAGCAAATCCGGGCCGCGCCGCCGCGTGCTTGGATGCGCCAATCTCGCGCATGGCTTTGCCGCTTGCGAGCGCCATGAAAAGCGGGCCATGCGAAATGGTGCTGCCGCCAACGTTGCCATTGTGACCGCCTATAACGACATGCTTTCGGCGCATCAGCCATATGAGCGGTTTCCAGCTATAATTAAGAAAGCGGCGCGCGAGGCGGGCGGCATCGCACAGGTGGCCGGCGGTGTGCCGGCGATGTGCGATGGCGTGACGCAAGGCCGCGCCGGCATGGAACTTTCGCTCTTTTCGCGCGACGTCATTGCCATGTCGGCGGCAATTGCTTTGTCGCATGATATGTTCGATGCCGCGGTCTTTCTGGGCGTTTGCGACAAGATCGTGCCGGGGCTTGTGATTGCGGCCCAGGCCTTTGGGCATTTGCCTGCTGTGTTTATTCCGGCCGGGCCGATGCCCTCCGGCTTGTCCAATCATGAGAAGGCAAAGGTCCGCCAGCATCATGCCGAAGGTAAGGCAAGCAGTGACGAACTGCTTGCGGCGGAATCCGCCGCCTATCATTCACCCGGTACCTGCACCTTTTACGGAACCGCGAACACAAATCAAATGCTGATGGAGGCGATGGGACTGCATTTGCCTGGCAGTTCCTTTGTCAATCCCAATACGCCCTTGCGGGACGCGCTGACCGCCGCGGCTGTGGAGCGCGTCCTGGCACTTACCGCGCTTGGAAATGATTACACGCCCGTTGCGTCGATTCTCGACGAGCGGGCTTTTGTGAATGGCATCGTCGCCTTGCATGCAACAGGGGGCTCGACCAATCATGTCATTCATCTCGTTGCCATGGCTCGAGCGGGAGGAATCATCTTAACGCTCGATGATTTCGCCGATCTTTCCAAAGCCGTTCCCCTGCTGACGCGGATCTACCCGAACGGCACCGCGGATGTGAATCATTTCACAGCCGCCGGAGGGACAGGATTTCTTCTCGCAACGCTGCTCGGCGCGGGTCTCCTTCATAATGATGCAAGGACGGTCGCGGGCCATACGCTCGAATTTTATGGCAAGGAGCCTTATCTTGATGGCGGCAAACTTGCATTTCGAGCGGCAGCCGCCAAGAGCCGTGATGAAACGGTCTTGCGCCCGGTGGAAAATCCGTTCAGCCCAGACGGCGGTTTGAAAATACTCGACGGCAATCTGGGCCGCGCGGTAATGAAGGTCAGTTCGGTTGCGCCGCAGCATCGCAAGGTTCGCGCAAAAGCACGGATTTTTCATGCGCAGGAAGAGGTGGAGGAAGCCTTCCGCGCAGGTGAACTCGAGACCGACGTGGTTGCTGTGGTGAGTTTTCAGGGGGCGAAAGCGATCGGCATGCCGGAGTTGCATAAGCTCACGCCCGTCCTCACTTCGGTGATGTCGCGGGGACATAATGTTGCGCTTGTTACCGATGGGCGCATGTCAGGAGCGTCAGGGAAAGTCCCGGCAGCGATTCACCTCACGCCGGAGGCGATTGATGGCGGCCCGATTGCCCGGCTGCGGGATGGCGATATAATCGCGCTCGACGCGGAAGCGGGTACATTGACAGTGGAGGTTCCGTCCTCGGCTTTGCTTAGCCGCCCACCAGCTGTCCCTGACCTCGAAGCCCATGTGCATGGTTATGGACGCGACCTATTCCAAGTCTTTCGCGACAATGTAGGCGCAACAGACCTTGGAGCCAGCGCCTTTGGCTGATCTCTGACAGACTTGGACACAAGCCTTGATGCTTTATCCGCATGGCGAGGCGACGTTGGCGATCCTTCGCCGCACGCCCGTCATTCCGGTGGTCACGGTCCAGACCGTTGAGGGCGCAATCGCCCAGGTCCGCGCATTGATTGCGGGAGGGCTGACTGTGCTCGAAGTCGCTTTACGCACGCGAGCCGCAATGGCAGCGGTGACGGCACTCGCCAAGCAATTTCCAAATGCGACAATCGGCGCTGGAACAGTTGTGCAGGCGGACCAGATCAAGAGCGCCGCAGCTGCTGGGGCAGCTTTTCTGGTTAGTCCCGGCATGACACCGCTTCTTGTCGAGGCGGCCGTCAATTCTCCGATTCCTTTTCTGCCTGGCGCGGCAACCGTATCCGAGGCACTCGCACTTCACGAGCGTAGGTTTGAAGCATTAAAATTCTTTCCTGCGGAGGCGGCAGGCGGGGTAAAGTATCTCGCCTCGCTCGCAGGGCCGCTGCCCAATTTGATTTTCTGTCCGACCGGCGGTATCGACGCGCAAAGGGCCCCGAGCTATCTTGCGCTTGCCAATGTTGCTTGTGTCGGTGGCTCCTGGATGGTCGCGCCGGAGATTATAGCAGCGCAAGACTATGCCAAGATCGAACAGCTCGCGCGGGAAGCTTCCGCCCTCGGCCGCCGTCTTTGAAACGGCAGAGGGCATGGCCGGGGCCGAAGAAGATAGACTGCGCAAGGCAATTATCGATGCCTGCCTGGCCATGAGCCGCGACGGCATCAATCAGGGCACATCAGGCAACATATCGGTGCGCTGGAAATCTGGCCTCCTGATTACGCCCTCCGGCATTGCATATGAAGCACTGACGCCCGAAGACATCGTCTTTATGAATATGGACGGAAGCTGTGAGCACCCGCTCTCGCCCTCATCCGAATGGCGTTTTCACCGCGACATTTTGCGTGAGCGCGCAAACGTCAATGCGGTGGTTCATGCCCATCCGGTTTACGCCACGGCCTTTGCGATCTGCGGCATGGAAATACCGGCAGTGCATTATATGATAGCCGCCGCAGGCGGCCCGACCATTCGCTGCGCCCGCTACGCCACTTTTGGTACGGAGGAGCTTTCCAATGCGGTGCTGGAAGCAATGAGCGACCGCAATTGCGCGCTTATGAGCAATCACGGCATGGTCGCTACCGGCCGCGGCCTTTCAGAGGCAATATGGCTTGCGGGCGAGGTCGAAACGCTTTGCAGACAATATGCCGCCGCCCTGCAAATTGGCACGCCGCGCGTGCTTGGCGCGGACGAAATCGAAAAGACGATTGAAAAATTCAAAACCTACGGTCCGAAGCGCAAGCCAGGTGCAGGCTAGGCTTTATTTGCCGGCTCCAACGGAGCGCGGGCTTACAATCGCTCAATGAGCGTGTATTTGCCCACACATATTGGCTGAAAGGCGCGCCTCATTTGCGCGCGCTGGCGATTCTATATACAGAGCTCGCCGGTTTGGTGAGCCAATGGTAACCGGATCTCAAGACATCCTGCTTATCGCGAGGCGATCTCGTTGTCAGGCAGCCAATGAGTCCTGACTTCAAATTATCGATCAAAGGCGCCTTGCCCGGCGGTGTCGGGTTGATACTCAGCTTTCGCAATAAATGGTTCACCTGATAAACCCAGGCGCGCCGCGTCTCTTCTCGCATATAAAAGAGAATGCTCATCGTCACCGAATAGTCGTCCAAATTTCTCACCCAGTGCGGCGCATTTACGGGTATGTGCAAGCCCTTGCCCGGGGCCAAGTCGAACACTCTCTCTTTTGCGTGGAACTCGTCGCGGAATTCGATATGGCTTCCGTCCACCGCATTAAACGTCTCGATGTCCGCCTCGCTCAAAATTTCTCTGTCGTTGCGATCGAAAAGATGGGCTTCTTTGTTGCCATGAATCTGAAAGAGAAAATTCGTCTCCGAATCCATGTGGTAATGCGTGACGGAGTTTGGTGATCCGACAAAAATGCTGACGCATGACCACAAGATCTGCTCTCTAAGCGGAACGCCGCACGAAACTTCAAGGTCCCGTAATAAATTGTCGAGCAGATCCTGATAGGCGGGATCGATCTGCGCGCCAGTTATCAAGACCCAAGACCCGGACTCTTCTATGTGTCTGATCGCTTCATGCACGCGATCGATTGGCTGAAAATTCGTCCACTGCTTGGAGACATTTGCTAAACTTTCGGCAGCTTTGAAAAGCACATAATGATTCCGGTCGCCCCGATTCGAAGCGATTACGGTTTTTGCGAGGTCGGCAAGCCGGGCTAGATCGAATAATGGAGCATCGGCCAAATAATGAGAAAATGCAAACGGCTCATGATTGAGTTGGGTGCTAAATGGGCCTGAGGTATTGTCGAGCAGGCTCGAAGAACCGGAGCTGGTCAGCGAGACGCTTGCAGACTGCATGGCGCATTCTTCTCGAAGTTCTGGAGATTTGGGTGAGGCATATCACCGCATCGCAATCGTTGTCCACATTGGCCGGAGACACAGCACCTGGAGCCCGCGTTGCCGATCATGGTAACCGGCAAAGATAAAGGGCGAAATCGGGCCTTCCGGTCGAGAAAATCATGCAGGACTTGGTCTCGTGCAAGCCCCAACGCCCGCAAGCGCTTTGCGGGCGCTTCTCCCAAAGCCCAATTCTAGGCGTCAGCGTCAGACGTCGTAAGATCCGTCGTCGCCCGAACCATAGTCGCTTCCATAGTCCGAGGCGTCCTGGATGTCGTCTTGGTCCTGATCGGCATCTTGCTGGTAGTCTTGCGCATATTGCGCATTGTCGGCGGCGTCTTGCTGAGCGTCTTGGGCGGCATCCTGCTGTGCGAGGCTCGATCCCGGAGAGTCATAATAGTTGTTGACAATCGTGTCGCCGCCAAAGCCTGGGTTCATCCCCCCAAAACCGCTGCCAATTCCTAGCGCATTATTGTGCCCGGCAAAGAGGCCGCGAATCGAATCGGCAAGCAGCACGCCGCCTGCAACACCCGCGGCGGTGCCAAGCGCCCCGGTCAAGAATCCGCCGCCGCCGCCGCCGCCCCATGGCCCCGGAGCGGGAGCGGGACCGGACGGAGCGTAGCCCTGCGGGGGCCGCTGCCAGCCGCCCTGCGGCGGCGCTTGATTCCAACCTCCGCCAGATGGCGGCGGCGGCGCGGGCGCGCGCGGAGAAGGTGATGGTCCGCTCCCGCCAAACAAGGATCCAAGCCCGCTCAAAAATCCCCCCGGACGCGGCTGGCTTGCGGCTCTGTTCTCGAGTTCCTTGACCTTGCCTTCGAGTTCTTGCAGACGGTTATTTGCAGCCTGCAGCGCCTGGTCTTGGACAAGAACCGTCTGCGCCAAGAAATAGGGTGCGTAAGGCTGGGTCTTGGTCGCGTCCTGAATCAATGTTTCGGCTTCCTGATCGCGCGGCGTATTGGCCGCGCCGCGCATCCGGTCGAACAAGCCTGTCAGCAATTGGCGTTCTTCGGGTGACATTTGCTACCTCCCTGTGGGCGGGGGTTTTCCCCGCGTGCAAATATAAGCGGTTTTTGGGAGGCGCCAAGGGTCGTGCCGCTTGGCTTAAGGCCGAGCTGCTTGCCTCGGCGGCGGCCTGCTCGTAAAGATCTTTCGCTCCAGCAAGGCTTGATAAAACTATGAATGAAAACAAGAATTTCGCGCGCGTCCCGGCCGCAAAACTGCCGCGTGGCTTTGCCGACCGGGGGTCCGGAGAGATCGTGGCAACCGGAAAAATGCTCACAAAAATCCGGGAAATTTTTGAGCTTTATGGTTTCGAGCCGCTCGAAACGCCGGCAATCGAGTTTACCGAGGCGCTCGGCAAATTTCTGCCGGATCAGGACCGCCCAAACGAAGGCGTCTTCTCTTTCAAGGACGACGACGAAAACTGGCTTTCGCTGCGCTATGATCTCACCGCGCCGCTTGCCCGTTATGTCGCCGAAAATTTTGACAAGCTGCCAAAACCTTTTCGCAGCTATCGCTCGGGGTTTGTGTTTCGCAACGAAAAGCCCGGGCCGGGGCGCTTTCGCCAGTTCATGCAGTTTGATGCCGATACGGTTGGCGCTGCGAGCATCGCGGCTGACGCCGAAATGTGCATGATGGCGGCGGACACGCTGGAAAAGCTCGGCATCAAGCGCGGCGATTACGTCATAAAAGTCAACAATCGCAAGGTGCTCGACGGCGTGATGGAAGCAATCGGCCTTGGGGGAGAGGAAAATGCGGCGCGAAGGCTCACGGTGTTGCGGGCGATCGATAAGCTCGACCGGCTGGGACCCGATGCAGTGTCCGATCTTCTCAGGTCGGGTCGAAAGGATGAAAGCGGCGATTTTACCAAAGGGGCAGGGCTCGACGATGATCAAATCAAGCGAATCTACGCCGCCTTTCTTCAAAGACCCCCACCTCAGGGTTACAAGTTTGCCGATCAATTTCCTGCTTGTCGCCCAATCGAAGACATGGCGCGGCTTCCACCTGGGGACGGGGACGCGGCCCCAAGAGATCGTTTTATCGACAATTTTGGCTCGCTGACTTATTGTCGAAATCTCCACCACCAATGGGGAGCGAGTTTCGGGGGAGCGAGTGACGAGGGTTTCGACGAATTAAATAGGTTGGTCGAGGTCTGCGAAGCCGCTAGGTATGGCTCACGCAGGATTTTGATAGATCCTTCAGTCGTGCGCGGCCTCGAATATTACACCGGCCCGGTTTTCGAGGCCGAACTCCTTTTCCCCGTACAGGGCGAGGACGGCAAGCCCGTTCGCTTCGGCTCGGTCGGTGGGGGAGGGCGCTACGACGGCCTCGTCGGGCGCTTTCGCAACGAGAATGTTCCCGCAACAGGCTTTTCGATCGGCGTCTCGCGGCTTTACGCGGCGCTGAAAGCGATCAACTCGCCGATCGTCGTGGAAAGCGCAATGCGCGGTCCTGTCGTTGTTCTCGTCCTCGATAAGGATCAGATCGTCCGCTACCAAAATCTCGTTGGCGTGCTTCGAAATGCGTCGCCTCCCATCGGCGCCGAACTTTATCTCGGATCTTCCGGAATGAATGCGCAATTAAAATATGCCGATAAGCGCGGC
>JACXTT010000292.1_pt1 | contig 83117 bp, 77 predicted proteins | sample 9270951 | NCBI WGS metagenome assembly JACXTT01 (sample SAMN15532306, study PRJNA645909) | rock metagenome | isolation source: weathered quartz diorite | place: Puerto Rico | collected 2017-06-21 | reverse complement strand
CGTGAGAATGATAAAGTGGAGTTTGAAGTAGAAAACGGAAGAAAAGGCTTAAATGCGGTAAATGTAAAAGTTATTTAATTATAATATAACCATTAAACGTACAGGCATCCACCGAAAAGTGGATGCCTTTTTTGTGAAATAGGTTTTTCCTATAAAGAAATGCAAATTGAGATGTCTCTCAGAAGCCTCCCACAATGAAACCCCGGCTATTAACTAAAAATTAAGAAAAACATCGTGATGGCATTGTTGTTGTACATGAGTAATCTATAAACAAAAACAAACATGAGAGACCAGACAAAAATTGTAGCTGCACTTTTAATAGGCGCGGCGGCGGGTGCTGCATTAGGATTATTGCTTGCTCCAGATAAAGGCGAAACGGTTAGAGACGGTATTGCCGACTATATAAATGATTTAGTTGAATCGGCAAAAGGCAAGGCGCAATCAACCTCAGACGATTTAAAACAGTTTGGCAACAATGCCTACGACCGCGCAAGGTCGAAATTCGGCAATGTTGTTAACGATATATCAGGATATAAAGAAAGTGCTGTTGATACTGCGAAAACCGCAGCAGGCAATTTAAAAGACGAGGCACAAGGTCAATTTAACAGCGCTAAAGCAAAAGCTAAAACCGCTGCTAATGACTGGAGCAATTCTATTCAAAACTCCTAATTTTAATAGCATAAAACAAAGAAACCCGGCTTATTGCCGGGTTTCTTTGTTTTATATAGGCTACTACTTTGCCATCCATTTATTATTGCTGGTATCGGCATCCATAAATATTCCACCATCAAGCAACACCGATTTAATTGCTTTGCTGGTTTTAATACGCACTTCAACCTGCCTTTGGTTATGTTCCCACACGGCTGGTGTTTGATGGAAGCTTTGGGTTGTACCATCTGCGTAGGTTACATTGACATCAAACGGAACAGCAAAGCCGCCGACATTATAAATTGAAAATGTATAACTCCCGTTTGACTTTACACCACTTTTCAGATCGAGGTCGATATAGTAATTTGTAAAAAACCAGTTATTAAAAAACCAGTTCAGGTTTTTTCCGGATGCCGTGCTCATCGAATTAAAATAATCCCATGGGATAGGGTGTTTCCCATTCCAGTTATCCATATAACTATGCAGCGCTTTTTTAAACAATTCATCGCCCAGCATGTCCTTTAAAGCGAAATAGCTTAATGAGGGCTTTCCATACGAATTGTTGCCATAGCCTCCCCTAAGCTCGCTCGAAGGGGTGATAACCGGCAGATCTTCGGCGGTTGACCTGTCGTGTATCCAGCGATTTACACGAAACTGCTTGTATAAGGTTTCGGCTTTTTCTTTCCCAACTTCCGAGGTTCCTATAAGCAATTCAAACGTGGTAGCCCATCCCTCGTCCATAAAAGCGTACCGGCTTTCATTGATGCCCATATAAAACGGGAAGTAAGTATGCGCAATCTCGTGGTCCTGCACAAATTGCGAAAAGCGAATATCGTCCGTATGGCTATCGTTGACCATCATTGGGTATTCCATATCGGCAAAGCCCTGGAACGAAGTCATTTTAGGGAATGGATATGGCACACCCGGCCAGTTGTGTGACAGCCAGCCTAACGAATTACAGCCGGCCCGAACTGCATTGTGAAAGTCTTTTGCGTTATCTAAGAAAGCCGCTTGCATACTCGCCCGGCGATGTGTCGCGTCATCAACGACAACACTGGCGGCATCCCAATCATAATGGTCACTAACGCCGACGGCCATATCACTGATATTATTTGCCTTCCAAATCCAGGTATTTACGTCGTTTTGTACTGTTATATTTTTCCGTGCCAGGTCTTCTGCCGTGGCCACATGTATGGTTGAGTCGCTGTAGAATGAATGTTCAAGCCGCCGGGCGTATTCGGGCTGCAATACACGGTTGGGGTTTTGCAGTACACCGGTTGCCCAAACTATATAATTTTTAGGTACGGTTACATTTAATGTGTAATCGTTAAAGTCGTTATAAAATTCCTGTGCATCCAAAAAAGGCAGGGTATCCCAGCCGTTATAGTCGTCATACACAGATACCCGCGGATAAAAATAAGCCAGGTAATAGGTGGTTGAATCAATCATACCCTCCCGGCCGCTTTCCTTTGAAATTTGAAAATGCCATGTTATATCCAGCTTTACCGAATCGTGTGGCATTAACGGCTTGGATAGCGAAACGAGTTGGTTAGTTGCAGAAGCAGTGGTGTTATTCCAGGTTTTATTTTCACCGTTAATTACAAATTTATCAATTTGAACGCCCGGTGTTAAATAGTCGTCGGCCGCATTACCAAACCTTGCCGCTCCGGGCCGGTGTATGTTTAGTATCAGTTTCATATTCAGCCTCTTCAAGGTATCGGGACTGTTGTTAAAGTAGGTTATTTGCTCAACCCCTTTTATATTACGATCTGGCGGCAGCGCAGTAATAGAAATAGTATAACGGCCGTGATTTTGCCAGTAGTTTTTCCCGGGCCTGCCATCCATTGAACGGGTCTGTTTTTCATACGCCCGTTTTATATCCCGCGGCATGTAAAGATTTTGGGCCTTCACCTGAATGAGAAAAATGCAGCATACGGCTGAAAGAATAATTGATTTACGCATTGGGCGAGATTTTATAATTTGTAATTGTGATATGATAAGACCAATAATAATACAATGATATGCATTTTTATTAAGCCAGAATTGAATAAAGTGCTTACCGCGAAAGACGGAAGGCACTCCTAACACGTTGCGATGTAATAAATATGTTACAATATTTTCAATAGCTGTTTGTTGTGCAATAAATATTTTTTACCTTGCTGCCAGTTATTTTAATAGGGGTATTAAATAACTAAATTATGGCCATCTGCCTTTTGGCGGATGGCTTTTTTATTTGATTTGATGATCATACCGGCCTTTTTTTGCACTAGGCATATTGATTAATCTGTGGTAATTTTAACATAAATTGTTAACATGAAATATAAGTTAGGTGATTTTGTGCGGTTCGTTGACGAGAAAATGGAAGGTTTCGTTACCCGGATCATTGACGACCAAATGATAGGCGTAACCGGAACGGATGATTTTGAAATACCCGTGCTGGCAAGCAAGGTCACAACCGTACATGGCTATGAGCCAGAAGGAACAAAAAAGGGGAATACTGACGAAGAAGATGCAATAACATCGGCAGACTTCAAAACTAAAGGAGTATACCTTGCAGTGGTAAATGACGCTAAAGCTACTTCGGTAGTTCATTTTCATTTAGTAAATGACACTTCCTTTCAATTACTTGTTTCGTTAACGACCGATAAGCAAAGTCACTTCAAAGGCGAATACAGCGGCATGATTCATCCCCGGTCGGCAACTCAAGTTTACTCGGCGCAGCTGGCCGATTTGCAGCTTTGGCCAAAGTTCATTTTTCACATTCTTTTTTACACAAAAAACAATATAGCTCCCGTTAACCCGCTTGTTGTGGTCGAAAAGTTCACGGCGAAGCATTTTTCCGGTTCAAAAAAACAGGTTCCATTGGTAAAACCGGCGACCAGCGGCTGGCTGATTCAATTGGACGAGCCGGACCTGGTGATTGACGCTCAGAAACTTAAGGAAAGTTTCTTCAAGCCGGCTGAAGAAAAAGTCGAGATCAAAAAACCAGGAACTGAAACCGACCTGCATATTGAAAAACTACGCGACGATTATCAGTTTTTGAACGCCGGTGAAATGTTACGAATTCAGCTAGCACATTTTCAAAAAACACTGGATGCAGCTATCGTACATCAATTAACGGAGATCACCTTTATTCACGGTGCGGGCAACGGTACATTAAAGCACGAGATCCATAAAATTTTGAGCAAACATCCAAAAGTGCAAACCTTTATGGATGCCCGTAAGGAAAAATTCGGCTATGGCGCCACGAAGGTTATGTTGAAATAGCGACGTAGAAAGGCCCTATTTATATTCGTTGCGGATGTTTGAAATAATAAATGATAATTCGCTCCTTACTTCTTCCAACTTTGCAACCAATTGAAACTGCGCCCGTGCGCGCTGTAAATTATGGCCCGGCGAATGTATTTTAAAATATTTATCCCCTTCCAGATAATCAGTTAGAAAACGCACACCCTGGATATAAGGCAATAGCAGGACGCCGTCAGTTAATGATTCAGCTTCCGGATCAGTTAAAAAATCAACTGTTTGGCTTATATATCCCCTGGCAAACGCCGCAAACAATGGCATGTTTAGCGCTATCTTGTTTAAATCAGCTTCATCTTCGGGCGCAATGTTGATGATGGTGCGCACCGCATCGCCAAAATCATACGCGACGAAACCGGGCATTACGGTGTCCAGATCAATCACACATTGGGCACAATCTTTTTCATCCAATAGTACATTATTAAATTTGGTGTCGTTGTGGATGATTCGCTTCGCTAAAATGCCTGAGCGCCCTAACAATAAAATTCGTCCCATAGGTTCTCGCCGCCGGTCCACAAATTCAATTTCATCCTTTACCAACTTTACTCTCGATAACGCATCTGCTGCAATCGCTTTATCGAGATTTGACAAGCGATGCTCAATATTGTGGAAATTGGGGATGGTTTCAACAATAAGATCGGGTTCCATATCCGACAATAAGAGCTGGAATCTACCAAACGCTTTTCCACCTTCAAAGGCCTGTGTTTCGGTCGAAACCTGGTCGTAACTTTTTGTACCTGTCAAAAAGTGAAATACACGCCAGTAACTGCCGGATTCGTCCTCAATATAATAGGCCCCACCGTTATTTTCAATTAAAGTAAGGACTTCTTTGCCAGGACTTGCACCGGGCAAAGCCGTTAGCTTTTCTTTAAGATGCCGGGTAACATTAACAAGATTATCCATTAAACCCGGCACATCCTTAAATACAAAATGGTTAATCCGCTGGAGCAGGTAGCTATGGCCACTTTCGGTAATTACTTTAAAGGAGTCGTTAATATGTCCCGAACCAAAAGGCTCAATGGAAATTATTTTCCCGTTAATCTTAAATTGTGAGATAATAGCTCCGATATCTGTTCCAGCCGGCATAAATTCAGTTTATAGGGTAAATATCGCATTTATTACGCGGCCGAATAAATGGGGCTCGAATTTGTTGATCTTCATTTAAACGATGTAATTTTATCGGCGTAAACCGTGCATGATTTTGCAGGACTAAATCATCTAAACGTTATGGATATAGACGGCATCAGAAGTATTTGTAACGCACTTCCTTATGTTACCGAGGATATTAAATGGGAAAATGACCTTTGTTTTTTAATTGGTGGGAAAATGTTTTGCGTGGTGGGGCTTCTTACGCCTTTAAAGGTTTCGTTAAAAGTATCCGGCGAAGAATTTGATGAACTATCAAATACGCACGGAGTTATACCGGCTCCATATGTGGGGCGTTATAAATGGGTGCTGGTTGAAGATATGGATATTTTTAACCAAAAACAGTGGGAGAATTATATCCTTCAATCTTACAACCTTGTTAAGTCAAAACTTTCCAAAAAAAAATTGCCGGGCGTTTGATGTGCGGACGTGCAAATACAGATGTGCAGATGTCTTAAAGTTTGGCGCATACCCAATCTGCACATTTGTAATTACTTATTGAGGTTATCAACTTTATCGTAAAATTCGTTTTGCAACTGGAGGGTTTTCGTGTCAGACTTTACCACTTTCAGCGCTTTTATAAATGAAGCTATTTCATAATCGGCGATAAATTTACCAAATTCCGCCGTCGCCTTGTCACCTTCTCCGGCGTAGTGATTGGGATAGGAAGAATACCACCATATGGGGGTATATAAACCCGGCGTTTCGGAGCGTTTTTGGTTTGCACCGCTTTGGTCCGCCGCGCGGTCCATTCGCATCAAATCCGGCCGGTAATACAATAGCGTTGAAGTTTCCCTTTCTCCAGCATGCTGATCGTTTGACAACGGTGACTTATGCCTTTTTTGGTACTCCTTTGTATATTCGGCATCATTTTCGGGCCGGTAAAGATAAACCGCATAGTTATGGCGCTTATTTAACAGCGACTGCATAAAGAATTCTAAAAATTCGGGATTACCGCCATGTCCGTTCAAGATGATTATCTTATCAAAACCATTCCGGGCTATTTCGTCGCATGTGGCCTCCAGCAAATCCCATATGACCTTGCTCGGCAGGGCAAAAGTTCCGGGCTGGTGGCGGGCCTCATTGATTTGTCCGTAAAAGTAATCGGGGAATACCACTGCATATTCGGACTTTATCGCCCGGGCGGCCCATTCCCGAACGTGAATCAGATCGGTACCTATCGGCGAATGCAGGCCGTGCTTCTCCAGTATCCCTATAGGAAGAATACACGTTCTTGATGATTTCTCCAAAGCTTTTGGAAAGTCGCCGGCTACCAGCTCATCCCAGCGGGCAGGAATATCCTGGGCGAATGTATACGCAGAAAACAACAGGGCGATAATGCCTAATAAAAACGCTTTCATTTGGTTTATAATTGGTTACGATAATAATCGGCATTATTTTTCTAAAATGAAAGTTATGTTCGTCCAGTTTGATGACGCTGCGTTGTGAATAGTCTCTTTGATTATCCAGCCTTCATCGAGGTATTTGTTCACAAAACTAATTTCGTAAGCCGAATGGCGGTTGGTTACCGCCTGCTCGTAAACATTAATGTTTACGGTTATTACTTTTTGTGCCATGATGCTTTAGGTTATTATTAAAGATATTTATATAGACGCAAATCACACATTATCGAGCTTACTGCGTTATATAAATTCTTTACGCAATTTATTAATATTTATGCCATCAACCTACATGAAACTTTTTACTTTTCTTTTAATCTTTTCGAGCCTGGCATGTTTTGGCCAACCGAAAATGACCTGGCCTAAAAATAAAAAAGCGGTGATTGTATTAACTTATGACGATGCCCTTGCATCACAGCTTGATATAGCCATTCCGCAACTAGACGCCGCGCATTTAAAAGCAACTTTCTTTTTGACAGGCTATATTACTGATAAAACTATTCCACGCTGGCGTGCAGTTGGCGCGAAAGGTTACGAACTGGCTAATCACACACTTTATCATCCCTGCCTGGGAAAAGAAATTAAAGGCAGCAGCCCTGAAAATTTATCGGAAAACTATACCATACCGGCTATCATCCGTGAAATACGAATGATGAACAATTTTTTATTCGCCGTTAACGGACAAGTAAACCGCACTTATGCTTATCCGTGCACAGAAACCAAAGTTGGCGGCGTTAGTTATGTAGATTCATTAAGAAAGGCGAACATCGTTCAATACGCCCGTATCGGCGGTGATGACCGCGATATGATAACCGACTTTGCCAAACTGGACCCGTTGCTGGTACCATCATGGGGCGTGGCCGAAAATACGACCGGAACCAGGTTGATTGACTTTGTGAAAAAAGTTGAAAAAAACGGCGGCATGGGCATTTTCATGTTCCACGGCATTGGCGGCGATTATTTAACCACTTCGGCAGAAGCACATAAGGAATTACTCAACTACCTTCAACAGCACCGTGACGATATCCTTGTTATGACTTTTGAGCAAGCCATGGATTATGTGTCGCAGGCAAACAAAACATTAGCCGCAACGAATAAAGGCCGTTAATTAACGGCCTTTATCTTATACGTTTTCCATCCCGTATTGCTTCAATACATCAAGCGGAACTCCTGTCCATTTGTTTGGCGCGTTACCTACATAGCCGAGATCCTCAATCCCCATTTTAGTAGTAAAAAAGCCAGTGGCTGTAAGGTCGCGCATACGATTAAAAAAGGATACGCCCTGATGCATTTCGGGTTTCGCTTTTTTAGGATAAGCTATTTCGGTAACCATTTCAATTTGCTGGCTATGAGCGGCATCAACAAACGTTTTATTATAGCGGTTTAAGCACTGTAAATCCAACCAGCGCAGGCCGCCGCGCATAGGTACCTGGTGCCGCGGCATATCCTTCACTATAAACTCGATGAAATCGGGCACTTTAGCATCAGAAGCGCTCCCGGACCGTGCATCCTTTGGTATGATGATATCCGCCAGTACAGTAATGGTTGCCATTTCATGCGCCGTGAAAAACTTATCGGCATTGAGCTTTTTGTTGCGCTCGATTTCCTCGGGTAACCGGCCGGCCTCTGGTGCGCCGGCTGCTGCACTATTATCTTCGGCTAATTTTTTTTCGCCCGGTTTACAGGCATCAAGCAATAAGGTGGTTGAAAGTGTTCCAAGTCCTATTGCTTTGAGGGATTCGCGTCTGTTCATTGTATCTTTAATCAAATAACAGTTAAACGTTCAGTTTTTTTCGTTGATCGAGGATGTATTCCGCCGTGCGCATTGACAAGGCCAGAATAGTCCAGGTTGCATTTTTATCGCCCTGTTGCACAAACGGCCCGGCATCAACCACAAATAAATTTTTGCAGTCGTGCGCCTGGCACCACTTATTTAATGCGGAACTTTTTGGATCGTCACCCATACGTACAGTGCCCACCTCGTGTATGATACGTCCCGGTGCTTCAAGGCCATAGTTGGTTTCGGGGCCTTCAGGCGGACCATAAATGGCGCCCATTTCGTGCATAATAGACTGGAACGTGTCCTGCATGTGTTTGGCCTGCTTAATTTCGGCATCACTCCATTTATAATGAAAGCGCAAAACGGGTATACCGTATTTATCCACAACATCCGGATCTATCTCGCAGTAATTGTCTGCCCTTGCTATCGCAGTCCCGCGCCCGGCCATGCCGAAACCAGTTCCATAAAAACGGCGGTAATCATCTTTTAACGAAGCGCCAAAACCGCCGGCTTCCTTCATTTTCCCATCACGTCCCGGGATCATGCCGTTCATATTTTGCATGCCGCCCCCGAAACCATAACCGGGCATTTCGAGGCCGCCGCCATACTCGATGTGATACCCGCGAGGGAAATCCAATTTTTTGTTATCCAGCAACCAGGGCGAGTAAATATGTATACTGCCTGTACCGTCCTCGTTATAACGCTTGCGGTCGACTAACTGCGGCAGCCATCCACCTGCGCTTGAGCCGGTAGAATCATGCAGGTATTTACCAACCACGCCACTACTGTTTGCAAGCCCGTTAGGATGTTTGGACGATTTTGAATTTAACAGCAACCTGGCCGATTCGCATGCACTGGCACCCAGTATCACCTGCTTTGCGCTCACCTGGTACTCCTGCATATCGTCTTTACTGATATAAGAAACTCCTGTTGCCAAACCATTTTGATCGGTAAGAACCTCGCGAACCATGGCATTGGCAATTACTTTTAAGTTTCCGGTTTTCATTGCCGGAATAACCAGGCATGAGGAGGCGGAAAAATCGCCATATATTTTGCAGCTGCGGTTACATTGCCCGCAGAAGAAACAAGCGCCCCTATCTTTATTACCCGGCAAAGCTTCCGTTAAAACCGAGCCACGGCCCGGCAATACCCGGACGCCAGCCTTTTCGGCGCCTTTTTTAATGTAAAGCTCGTTCAAGCGAGGTTTTGGTGGAGGAAGAAATATACCGTCAGGCTCATTTTCCAGCCCTTCCACTGTGCCGTATACGCCTATCAGACGGTCAACCCTATCGTAGTATGGTTTTACCTCGTCATAGGTTATCGGCCAGTCGTCTGTAAGCCCATCTATATGGTGACTTTTAAAATCATTCGGGCCCATACGCAGGGATATACGCCCCCAATGGTTAGTACGGCCGCCCAGCATCCGCGAACGAAACCAGTAAAATTCTGTTTTGTCTTTTGTTGTATAAGGTTCGCCGTCGAGGTTCCATCCGCCGAAAGCGCCATCGAAATCGCCAAAATTACGTGATGGCGTACTCGCACCGCGGCGTGCCGATTCCCAGGGCCATTTCATTTGCATGGAATCTTTTGCCGGGTCGAAAAACGGGCCCGCCTCCAGCATTAAAACCTTTAATCCTGCATGTGCCAGAACATATCCTGCCATGCCGCCCCCGGCGCCCGAGCCAACAATAACCGCATCGTAAACAGTTGATGATTTTTTGATTTGTAAATCGTCCATTTTTGTTAAGTCGAAAGTCTTGAATCCTGAGTCTTAAGTCTGTTTCCTGCTTTTACTCAGGACTTTTTGACTCAAGACTCCGGACTTACGTTAAAGTTCTTTTATTTTGATATCGCGGAATGAAACTACAGCGCCGTGGTCCTGTAAAGCGATATGACCTTTTGGATAAGCGGCGAAACCCTTCCAATTTTTAAATTTGCTTTTCTCCAGCATTTCCTTCCAGTCGGCGCTGCCTATTTCGGTTTCAATTACCTTTTTACCATTAAGCCAAAATGCAAGGTATCCGTTCAGTTTTCGTATTTTTACCTTGTTCCATTCGCCGGCAGGTTTTGCAGGGTGTGATGGTGCGCGCATATCGTATAAAGCGCCGGCACGGTGCGTGGCTAATTTGTTGTCCTCGGCTTTCTGATCATCCAATATCTGCATTTCAATACCGGTTAGATAAGTTGCCTGCAAAGACGGATCTTCATGAACGCCGAAAATAATACCGCTGTTTCCTCCTTCGGCAATTTTCCATTCCAGCGAAAGCTCGTAGTTTTCATACTCATCGTTGGTTATCAAATCGCCTTGTTCCGGTGCTTTTGGGTCAAGCTGTAAAGTTCCGTCAACGACCTTCCATGCGCCTGGGCCGGTTTTTAGATAGCTATGCCACCCATTGGTGGTTTTGCCGTCGAATAAAGTTTTGGTTTGAGCTGAAAGTGAAAACTGAATGGCAACAAGAGCCAACAGGGTTAATGCGGTTTTTTTCATTTGAATTTTGGTTTACGCGTTATAATTGATTGAAGGCGTCGCGATACATTAGCAGCTAATGTATGACGAGTAAAAATGGATAATTTTTTTATGGAATAAAAGCAGTCGCTGTAATTTTATTGAAACACATTTACTATTCTGCCCGGGCACTTATAATTCTGGCTATATAAAATTAAAAATAGCCGGCGATAATTATTTTCCCGACACCATGTTTTGTTTTTAATTCTGTTGTATATTTGAGTAGGCCGTTCACCAATGAGATTCAACCCATTATGAAAAAAGTCGCCAATATTCTTACCCGGAAAGGAAGTAGTGTAGTTGCCATTGACGGCAGCACCACCGTTTTGGATGCGTTGAGGCTGATGTCCGACAAAAACATCGGCTCGGTTGTTATTACTGAAGGCGGTGAATATGCCGGGCTTTTAACCGAACGCGATTATGCACGTAAAGTGATACTGCAGGGTAAATCGTCACTGGAAACCCAGGTGAGGGAGATCATGAGTACCGGCCTGCCACGGATATTGCCGGATAATTCGGTGGAAACCTGTATGCATATCATGAGTGAAAGCAATATCCGTTACCTGCCTGTTTTCCAGGCCGATAATCTTGTTGGTATTATATCCATCAGTGATGTGGTGACAGAAACCATATTGTCACACGAGGAAACTATTGAGCATTTGAAGAGCTATATACAGTCGTGATCCCGGGATTTTGAATTGGGAAGTCGGAATGTCGAATGCGGAATGTTTTGACTTCCTGACATCACAAACGGGTTCTATCTATATCACTGTTATTAAGTCCGCATTATCATTTTTTTGCAACCAGCCAATTGCTGTAATATTTTTTTCGTCAATCCCGTTTTCACGCAGTATATCTTCGAATGCCGGAATACCTGACGGCTCCACAGCTACAAGTAACCCACCACTCGTTTGCGGATCGGCTAAAATGTGTTTTTGCAGTTCGGTAACCGGACCAATTTTATGGCCATAACTTGCCCAGTTGCGGTTGGTGCCACCAGGGATGCAACCCATATTTAAATATTCATCAACAGCCGGAATCTTAGGTATTTTATCAAACTCAATAACAGCCTGCAGGTTGCTTCCTTCGCACATTTCGGACAGGTGGCCAAGTAAGCCAAAGCCGGTAACATCAGTTATCGCTTTTACACTATGCATATGGCCTAATTTTTCACCAACCTTATTCAATCTACTCATGCTATCCAAAGCAACTTTAGCATCCCCCGATGTTAGCACACCGCGTTTTTGGGCCGTGCTCAAAATACCGACTCCAAGCGATTTTGTAAGGTACAGCTTACACCCGGCTGTAGCGGTTGAGTTTTGTTTGAGATTTTTTACGTCGACAATACCATTAACCGCGAGGCCGAAAACAGGCTCGGGGCAATCAATACTATGCCCGCCAGCTAAGGTGATACCTGCTTCAGCACACACTGCACGTGCGCCTTCAAGTACTTTCTGTGCCGCTTCGGCAGGAATTTTATCAATGGGCCAGCCCAGTATCGCGATAGCTAAAACAGGTTTCCCGCCCATTGCATATACGTCGCTTATTGCATTAGCCGAGGCAATTCGGCCAAAATCAAACGGGTCATCCACTATCGGCATAAAAAAATCCGTTGTTGAAATTAACGCTGTTCCGTTACTGAGGTCAAAAACCGCGGCGTCATCGCGGGTATCATTGCCTACCAGCAAACGCGCATCGGGCGCGTGTTTAATGGGGCTATGCAGAATGGTGTCTAAAATAGCGGGGCTTATTTTGCAGCCGCAGCCCGCGCCATGCGAGTATTGGGTGAGTTTAATGTTTTCTGTATCCATTTAATTTACGGCCACTTGGTGGCCCGGAGATAATGTGTTTTTTTGTGCGATGACGATATGTGCATTCACTTCGGCATTTGTACCCGCACATTCAATTTCTATTATATTTTCCGGCTGTCGTTTGCTTATCCCGTTCCGATAGGTTTTATCGTAATAAACCAAAACTATCCGGATAAAATCAGCCATGCGGCCCTCGTCAATGGCAGTCACTGCATTTTTTGTTTGTTCGGGGCCGAGGCGTTTCCATATTTTTTCGGTGCAGGTTTTTAAAAATTCTTTGTCCAGTGTACCATACTCGCTTACTAAAAATTTTACCCGCTCTTCCAATGGCATCTTCAGGGCAAAAACAACGGTTTCGCGCATTTGATGAAACAGCCCTGATGGTATAAACCGTTTGCCGATAGTTATACTCTCATCTTCAATCCAAACCGGCTTTTCTGCATTTAAAGTATTTAACTGCGTTGCCAAATCGTTTTCAAATTGTTCCTGGGTAGGTTGTGTCATCGCATTCATCGACCCGAACGCCGAGCCCTGGTGTTGAGCCAAATCTTCCAAATCGATAACCGGCTCGCCAAGTTTTTTTAATTGATGCAACACCTTCGTTTTCCCTGAACCTGTTAAGCCGCCCAGGATGTGAATATTGAACTTGTTATTAAATTTATCTAATACCCAGTTGCGATATTTTTTATACCCGCCCTCAAGCAGGTAAACATCAAACCCATATAAATTGAGCGCCCAAGCCATAGCACCGCTGCGCATACCGCCCCGCCAGCAATGAACAGCGATTTTTTTACCCGGTGCAATTTCAAGTGCCTGTTTTATAAAGCCCGACCATTTCGGGCCAACCAAATCAAAACCCAATATAATTGCATCCTCCCGCCCTACCTGTTTATAAGCAGTGCCCACTTTTACCCGCTCGTCGTTACTGAATAGCGGGATATTAAATGCCCCGCAAATATGCCCCTGCTCAAACTCGGCCGGGGTACGTACATCGGCGACCGGGATAGTTTTATCCAGGTTAACGAAATCGCTTATATCGAGAGTTTGAATCATTTTATTGTGATTTCCGGCGGCATTTGAACAGCCATTTTAACGTTTCTGAAACGCGGCTCAAAAATACGTTATAACGTTGCTAAATCGGCAACATAGTAGATAAAACGACAATTTTTCATAACTTGCATGCTCCATCATATAACGAAGTGACTTTCCACGATTTTAATTTCAACGAACATTTATTAGAAGGCATCCTTAGTATGGGTTTTACCAACCCCACCCCAATACAGGAGATGGCCATTCCAATCATATTAACGGGACAGGATATTATCGCGTGCGCGCAAACAGGCACCGGCAAAACCGGCGCTTATTTACTGCCCGTGCTTGACCATATTACAAAGACCAACAAACATCAGATAAGCACCCTTGTTTTGGCTCCAACGCGCGAACTGGCGCAGCAAATTGACCAGCAGGTTGAAGGTTTGGCCTATTTCGCCGGCATCAGCTCAATAGCGGTATATGGCGGCGGGGACGGTATGGCTTACGAACAGCAGCGCCGTGGCATCCAAAATAATGTAAATATTATTATTGCTACGCCCGGACGCCTCATTGCGCATCTTACTTCGGGCGTATTAAAGCTTAACCACTTAACACACCTGGTACTTGATGAGGCCGACCGGATGCTGGATATGGGTTTCCAGGATGACATTATGAAAATAATAAGCTACCTGCCTAAAAACCGGCAGACGATGTTATTTTCGGCGACTATGCCGGGGCGGATACGCTCATTGGCAAAGTCTGTGTTAAATAATCCGCAATCGATCAACATCGCCGTTTCGCAACCTGCAGTAGGGATCGACCAGCAGATTTACCGTGTGCACGATCAGCAAAAAACGCCCCTGCTTCAAATGCTGTTAAAAAATGGATCGTACACAAGCATTATTATTTTTGCATCCAGAAAAGAGATTGTAAAATCGCTTGCAAAAGAATTAAAGCAGGCAAAAATGCAGGTGAGCCCATTTCACTCCGACCTTGAACAGCGGGAAAGGGAAGATATATTACTTGCTTTTAAAAACAAACAACTGCCAATTATTATAGGTACTGACGCCCTTTCGCGCGGCATTGATGTTGAAGGAATCGATTTGGTTATCAATTATGACGTCCCCGGCGACCCGGAGGATTACATACACCGTATAGGCCGTACCGCACGAGCTGAAACTACAGGCACAGCGATAACTTTTGTGAATCACCGCGACGAGCGGAAACTAAAAAGCATTGAGGCTTTGATTGACAAGCCAATACGCCTGATAGATGTGCCGGACGAGTTAGCAGGAATACAGCAGGTAAAGCACGAACACACTCCTAACAAAAGGCCGCAAAACAGGCGTTGGGGGAATAAAACGAACCGCTGATTTTTTTGATTAAGGGATTCCGTTGATTTTTACATAAATCACTAATCAAAAAATTAATAATCCTGACTATCCGAATAAATCGCTGCTCAGATACCTGTCGCCACGGTCGCAGCAAATAAATACAATTGTTCCCTCAGTTAGCTCCTTTGCCAGCTTCAATGAAGCTGCCAGCGCGCCGCCGCTGCTCATCCCTGCAAACACACCTTCTATTTTTGCCAGTTTACGGGTAGCGGCGGTAGCCTCTTCCTGTGAAACATCGATTACCCGGTCGACACGTTTGGGATCGAATATTTTTGGCAAATAGGCCTCTGGCCAGCGGCGAATACCGGGAATGGAGGAGCCTTCAGTGGGCTGGCATCCAACAATTTGAATAGCCGGGTTAATTTCTTTAAAATACCGGGAGCATCCCATTATTGTTCCGGTGGTACCCATTGCGCTTACAAAATGGGTAATGCTTTTATTCGTGTCGCGCCAAATCTCAGGGCCGGTAGTTTTATAGTGCGCGGCGTAGTTGTCTGGGTTCGCAAACTGGTTTAGTAAAAAATATTCTCCGGTAGCTGCCTTTTCCTCGGCGTAATCGCGGCAAAGTTCAATCCCTTCGAGCAATGTTACTTTAGCCCCAAATGCTTCCATGGCCAGCGTGCGTTCGCGGGTTGAATTGGAAGGTAATACCAGTTCAATTTCAATATCAAATAAACAGGCGATCATTGCCAGGGCTATACCGGTATTGCCGCTTGTTGCTTCTATCAGCTTCGCGCCGGGCTTAATATCCCCCCGCTCAAATGCGCTTCTTATCATATTGAGCGCGGCACGGTCCTTTACGCTGCCACCGGGATTATTACCCTCGAGCTTAGCAAAAATTTGAACTTTCGGATTGGGGTTGAGTTTTTTTATTTCAACCATCGGCGTATTGCCAATTAAATCAACAATGCCTGCCATTATTTACGCTTTAACTTGATTAAAAACGGTTGTTGCCGGTGTATGATAAACAGTTGAATTAGGAAGAACGCTTTTGGTAAGCCATACGTTACCACCAATGATACTGTCATGGCCAATAACGGTCTCGCCGCCCAGGATGGTTGCCCCTGAATAAATAACCACGTTATCTTCAACAGTAGGATGGCGCTTGGTGAACGCCATGTTTTTGTCGACGCTCAATGCACCCAACGTAACACCCTGGTATAATTTTACATGTCGTCCGATGATGCAGCTTTCGCCGATAACAATGCCGGTGCCGTGGTCGATATAAAAATATTTGCCGATTTGGGCCGCGGGATGGATATCAATACCTGTTTTGGAATGCGCATATTCGGTAAGTATACGCGGAATGAGCGGAACATTGTGTTTAAACAAACTATGAGCAAGCCGATAAAAAGAAATAGCAAAAAAACCGGGATAAGTGCGTATTACCTCGAACTCGCTGCACGCTGCAGGGTCGCCGTTAAATATAGCTTGTATATCGGTATTCAGCATGTCGTATAACTCGGGCAGCTGTTCAAAAAATTCTTTTGCAAGCCCCTCGTTATCGCTTGACTCGCAAGCTTTGGTGGCGTCCATTACATGACAAAGCTCATCTTCAAGCTTTTGAAATTCTACTTTAAGCTGTTCAACTGTGGTGAATACTTGCTTGGATTGTTCAGGATATAGCAACCGCATCAGTTGCGTTGCCCATAACGTTATTTCCCTGTTTGAAGGCACCGCATCAACGTGTTGCTGTTTATCAAAAAGTTGCCTATAGAAATTTTCGTTCATCGTAAATTTAAAATCCATAACGGAATACCTTCACCCACTAATTGATAACCCTAAAAATGAATAAATGATTTATTAATTTTTAGCCTACGACGTATGACTTAATCCTTCAGTATATTTATTACAAGTTTATATAAAAGAATGTTTGTTTGTTGTAAAAATGCAACATGTGATGATGCCTGTAAAAACACGCGCTTAACTTAATATTCTATTAAACCCGGTTTATGAAAACGATGCTTTTTGTACGTTATCAACCAACACTATTGGTATAGCAGGATCACGATCATGTTGCTGCCGCTTGCTCGCAGATGTAATTATAAAAATTAAATAACCGGCTTGTTTAGCGTGTGCAATACACTATATTTACTTAACCAATTATAAACTTATGACTACCAGACGTTCGTTTCTCAAAACCTCGGCCGTACTTTCCGCCGGGATGTTAGTGGCGCCCAACTTATTTGCCTACGACAAAAAGCACATCGGCCTGCAATTATACACCGTAAGGGACCATATGGCGAAAGACCCTATCGCAACACTTGCCAAAGTGGCTCAAATAGGCTATACGTCTGTTGAGGGTGGCAACTACGATAGCAGCAATAAATTTTATAATGTTGAGGCGAAAGAGTTTGCAAAGGCGTTAAAAGATAATGGCTTAATTATGCCGAGCGCACATTACGGATTGGGCGAAGATAAACACAAAGGACTAGCTGTAGAAGGCACGGTACTTCATGGCTGGCAAAAGGCCGTTGACGATGCGGCAGCAATTGGAGCCAAATACATGGTTTGCGCTTACTTATCACCTACGGAAAGGGGAAACCTGGACCATTACAAATACGTTGGAGAGCAATTCAATAAAGCCGGAGAAATCTGCAAAAAAGCAGGTATCCAGTTCTGTTATCATAACCACAATTTTGAGTTTGATAAGCAAGATGGCAAATACCCTTATGAAATATTGTTGGCCAATGCGGATAAAGACCTGGTGAAAATGGAGATGGATCTGTTTTGGATAACCAAAGCCAACCAAAATCCCATGGCGATATTCAAAGAGCATCCCGGAAGGTTCCCGCTTTGGCACGTTAAGGATATGGACAAAACCGCCAACCGGTCATTTACCGAAGTTGGTAACGGCATTATTGATTTCAAGGAAATATTTGAGCATGCGAAAAAAGCAGGGTTAAAATACTTCTTTGTAGAGCAGGATGTTTGTCCGGGCGATCCTTATAACAGCATCGCGCAAAGCATCAGCTATATCAAAAAGAATTTAGTTTAAGCTATTAACAAATCTATTCGGCCAGGCTCTCAATTGAAAGCCTGGCTTTTTTGTTGATTGTTGCTATAAATAAAACCCGGCTTGGTCAATTCCCCGTACATTATGGTATGAAAATGATTTACACTTATTGTTTGACTTTCTTAGTGCTTATTTCGGCAAATACGCTTACCCGGGCACAGCCACCCCAAAAGGAATTAGCCGTTGGCGATTCAATGCCCTCATTCGCACTTACCGACCAGGATGGAAAGGCTTTTAGGAGCGCCGATTACGTTGGCAAAAGTATTTTGGTAATTTACTTTTATCCAAAAGATGAGAGCATGGTTTGCACCAAAGAAGCCTGCTCGTTCAGGGACAGTTTTGATGAATTTGCCAAAGCCGGCGCGAAGGTAATTGGTATAAATGCGGGTACCGTTGCAAGCCATAAAGGTTTCCGTGACCATTATAAGTTACCGTTTACGTTGCTGAGTGACCCAGACAATAAGGTCTACCATTTATTTGGCGTAAAAAATAAACTATTTATGACCGGCAGAAAAACTTTTGTTATTAACTTAAAAGGGAAGATCATATACGCACACGAAGCTATGCTACAGGGAAAAGAGCACGCGGACGATGCGTTGAAATTTATCAAAGCAACCAAAACGCGGTAATATATTGGCATGGTCACATTCTTAAAAGTACTTTTCAGCATCCTTTTTATATGGATGTGTTATATCGTTATCAGCACCAGCATTAACAGCAACCTTTTTAAGGAATGGGATTTCCTCGGCTCCATTCCATGGATGCGCGCGACGCTTTGGGATTTTTATGCCAACACAGCCGTGATCTTTTTATGGGTAGTGTATAAAGAGAAAAGTATCGCACTAAAAATTATATGGCTTATTTTATTGGTAGTTTTAGGAAGTATCGCCAGTTGCGCCTATGTGCTGATCCAGCTTTTCCGGCTGAAGCCGAACGACGGACTGAAAGAATTTTTTAGCAAACAAAATGGATAACAGTTCACTTTTTTCGTTGGTCATTTACAGCCTGGCAGCCTGCTGTGTTATTATGCTGTTTGTATGGTCATGGGCGCATAAGATAAAAAACGCCGGTGTTGTCGACATATTTTGGTCCTATAATTTTCCTGTGATCGCGGTTATACTTTTATTGTTTGCTCCCGGGTTTGAAACACGAAAGCTATTAATATGCGGAATGGTGATTATAGCCGGGGCGCGTTTGGGAACACACCTGCTTATCCGCATAACCAAACATTTGAATGAAGAAGAAGGGCGCTACCAGCAATTACGTAAGGAATGGGCGCCAAACCCAGACAGGAAATTTTTCTTTTTCTTCCAGTTCCAGGCTATATCGAATGTGCTGCTGGCTGTCCCGTTTTTTATCATTGCACTAAATACCAAAGCCGAATTGTCGCCGCTTGAATATGCAGGTGTGGCGTTGTGGATTATTAGTGTTTTGGGAGAGGCGATAGCCGATGCACAATTGGCGGCATTTAAAAAAGACCCGAAAAATAAGGGCCGGGTTTGTGCGGCGGGCCTTTGGAATTACTCGAGGCACCCGAATTACTTTTTTGAGTGGCTGATGTGGGTTTCCTATTTTGTTTTTACTTTAGGTTCGCCGTATGGGTATTTGGCGATTATCAGCCCGGCAATTATTTTGTACCTGTTGTTGAAAGTAACCGGCATACCCGCAACAGAAGAGCAGGCGGTACGGTCGAAGGGCGAGTTGTATAAAAAATACCAGGCCAGTACCAGTGTGTTTATCCCCTGGTTTAAGAAGAAATAAGTTAACATCTGCTTTAGCGGCAATGCCGTATATCATCCAAACGAAATATTTTCAACCTAAATGTGGTACGATACTTTAATTGAACAAAACAAGGTTCCCGATTTAATACTTCGCCAGAGTATGCGGAAATTATTAAAACAGCGGCTGCTCGACGAAAACAAGGGCGATGTTGAAGCGCAGCAAGCCCATTTAATGGCACTCATTCAGCAATTGAAATCCTCGCCGATAGCGGTTAACACAACCGATGCCAACCAGCAGCATTACGAAGTACCCACGCAATTTTACCAGTATTGCCTTGGCAAAAATCTTAAATATTCAAGCGGTTACTGGAAACCCGGTGTTACGGATATTGATACTTCAGAAGATGATATGCTGGAGCTTACCTGTCAGCGGGCCGAATTGAAGAACGGCCAGCAGGTTTTGGAATTGGGTTGCGGGTGGGGTTCGCTATCGTTGTATATGGCTGCGAAATACCCGGCCAGTACATTTAAAGTGGTTTCAAACTCGCGCACACAAAGGGCGCATATCGATGAAAAAGCTAAAGAACGAGGCATTACTAATCTTACGGTGATTACCGCCGACATGAATACTTTTAGCATCGATGAGCAATTTGACCGGGTGGTTTCGGTGGAGATGTTTGAGCACATGCGGAATTACCAGCTGCTGATGAAAAAAGTGGCGGGGTGTTTAAAACCGGATGGCAAATTATTCATCCACATTTTTACGCACAAGGAGTATGCCTACCTGTTTGAAGTGAAGGACGAAACCGATTGGATGAGCAAGTATTTTTTTACAGGAGGCATTATGCCAAGCGACGATCTGCTATTTTACTTTAATGACGACCTTGTTGTAGAAAAACACTGGCATGTAAGCGGCACGCATTATGGCAAAACGTCAGAGGCCTGGCTAAAAAACATGGATAGCCATAAAGCGGAAATAATACCCATTTTTGAAAAGACCTATGGTAAGGACCAGGCACTGAAATGGTGGGTATACTGGCGCTTGTTTTATATGGCCTGCGCCGAATTGTGGAACTATAACGATGGCAACGAATGGATTGTGAGTCATTACTTATTTCATAAAACCGGGATATGATTCGCCTGATAATTCTCATTTTATTATTCCTGGTTTCGTTGCTGGCTGTTTTTAAGGCCCCGGCTTATTATTTATGGCTGCTGGCTATAGCGGTGACTGAATACCCTTTGATATTTGCCGGCATCACTGCCTTGGTTACTGTTAGCGGAATATGGGTTCAAAAATTTCAACTTGCCGGGACATTGTTAGGGTTGGCGACGCTGCTATTGTTTCTATCGCCGATTTCGCGGGCCTTAGGCCTTGCAAAGGATATGCGACACAACGTGGAGCAGGCATTCGGCCCCGCGACAAAACTTCCTGTTAACAATTCTCCTTTCGGCTTTGGTAAATTATTTAGCGGGGTAGACTTAGTTTCTTATCATACGTTAACTTATGCAACCTACCCGGGTATTTCCTTGCGTCTTGACTATTATCCCTCGCAAGCTGCCGGGCCAAGGCCCTGTGTTATTGTGGTACATGGCGGCTCGTGGAGCAGCGGCGACAGTAAACAACTGCCCGAATTAAACAGTTACCTGACGGCAAGAGGCTACAACGTTGCGGCTATTAATTACCGAATGGCGCCTAAGTATCAAAACCCCGCTCCTGTGGAGGATATTAAGTCCGCATTATTATATCTGCGAAAGCATGCAACCGAGCTGCATATCGATATCAATAATTTTGTCCTTCTTGGCCGTTCCGCCGGGGCGCAGATCGCATTGCTTGCGGCTTATACATTGCCGAACGATAGTTTTAAAGGGGTAATAGATTTTTACGGTCCGGCGGACATGGTTTGGGGGTATTCCGTGCCATCGAATCCTTTAATTATGGACTCCCGCAAGGTGATGGAGAATTACCTTGGCGGGAGTTACAGCCAGGTACCGCAGAACTATTCTGCCAGCTCGCCAATTGAATTTGTCAATCCGAAGACCGTTCCTACACTTATCATCCATGGCGACAATGACGTGCTGGTTTCGCCGATACACAGCAACAAGCTCAACGCCAAATTGCAGCAATTCGGTATCCCGCATTTCTTGCTCAAACTTCCGTGGGCGACACATGGGTTCGATTATAATTTACGTGGGCCGGGCGGGCAGCTATCAACTTACGCGGTCGAGACTTTTTTAAATACCATTACACAATAACATGCAAAAAACGGCCATTATAGGAACAGGCATCGCGGGTATGGGCTGCGCACATTTTTTACACAAACATGTCGATCTGACGATTTATGAGCAGAACGATTATGTGGGTGGCCACACCAATACGGTTACGGTTGATGAAGGTGGCAAACCCGTATACATCGACACTGGCTTTATGGTTTTTAACTTTAAAACCTACCCCAATTTATGCCGGTTGTTCGACGAGATAAAAGCACCGGTCAAAAAAACCGATATGTCGTTCAGCGTGCAGCATGTGCCGAGCGGGCTGGAGTATAATGGCTCAAGTGTTAACCATCTTTTTGCGCAGCGCTGCAATATTTTTAATATCCGCTATATCCGGATGCTGATGCAGATCGGCCGGTTTAATAAGGAAAGCATTAAAATACTGGACGATCCCAAATATGCCGGTTATTCCATCGGCCGCTACGTAAAAGAATTTGGATATGGCGAGGATATGCTATGGAAATACCTGGTGCCCATGAGCTCGGCGGTTTGGTCGACGCCGATGGAGCAGATGCTTGATTTTCCGGCTGTAACGCTGATACGCTTTTTTCAGAATCACGGCTTTTTGGGGCTCGATACCCAGCACCAATGGTATACATTGGAAAATGGAAGCCAGTCGTACCGGGAAATTCTGATACGGCCCTTTAAAGACCGCATTCATATCAACCGAAAGGCTGTAAGAGTGTCGCGTGAAAACGGGAAAGTAACCGTGCATGCCTCGGACGGTTCGCAGGAAACTTTCGACCGTGTGATTATCGCCGCCCACGGCGACCAGGCTTTGGCTATGCTAAATGACCCGACCGATGAAGAACAACGGCTGCTATCGAAGTTCAAATACCAATACAACAAAGCCGTTTTACATAGTGACGATAGCATTATGCCCAAAACCAAACTGGCCTGGGCCAGCTGGAACTACCGCATACAAATGCAGGAAGGTAAACTAACCCCCAGCACCATTTACTGGATGAACCGGCTGCAAGGGGTATCAGATAAAAAGGATTATTTCGTATCGATCAACCCGCATAATAATTTGGATGAGAAAAAGATCATTAAAGAAATTGATTATGAGCACCCGTTATTTGATGTGCCCGCCATACAAGCGCAGGACGAATTATACAAGCTAAACGAAACCGGCCCGGTATATTTTTGCGGAAGCTATTTTAAATACGGCTTTCATGAGGATGCTTTTGCTAGCGCGGTAATGCTTTCGTCGCAGTTGCTGGGGAAAGCGGTTTATGATGATGTTGTAATCCAGCCAATCCATTAATCCGTATCTTCACATATGGCAAATGCCCTCCATTCCTGTTTATATAAAGCCAAAGTAATGCACCACCGGCTGGCGCCTAAGGATCACCGGTTTCATTACGAGATATTTATGTTTTATTTAAACCTGGATGAGATCGACGGTTTGTCAAAAAGGCTGAAATTTATGAGCCGAAACCGGTTCAACCTGTTCAACTTCAGGGATAAGGACCACTTGCAATTGCCCCGTGAAAACCCGGATACATCTAAAAATATTCGCGCGCATATTTCAGATTACTTATCCGAAAACGGTATAGCCCTCGGCAACGGCCGCATTATGGTGCTTACCAACTTATGCACGCTGGGTTACCAGTTTAACCCGGTGTCGTTTTATTTTTGTTATGACGAGGAGGGCCGGCCGTTATGTTCAATTGTAGAGGTTTGCAATACCTTTCGCGAGATGAAGCCTTATTTTTTGGGTGGTGATACGATGCACAATGGGCAATTCAAATTAAATACCGGGAAATACTTTTATGTATCGCCTTTTATCGATATGGACACGAATTTTGATTTTGACCTAAGCATTCCCGGCGAAAAATTGCAGCTAAAAATCGACGATTACGACAAGGAAGGCAAGCGGTTTTTCATCAGCACATTAAGTGGCGCAAAGAAGGAATTGACTGACAAGCGCCTGCTGCTTTATTTTTTAAGCTTCCCGCTCATCACGTTAAAGGTTATCGGGCTCATACATTTTCAGGCGGTTAAATTATGGTTGAAAAAATTACCCTATCATAAAAAGGAAGCAAACCGGGAGCTTCAAAAAGAGGTTTATCGCCCGTATAACACTTAAAACTTGTATCTTAACCAAACCATAAACAGCATCACTTACGTAAATAGTTATGTTATTATAATTTGCGATAGTTAACCATGGCCGGCACAATTTCTCTTGTTAAAAAAAGCAGTTTTTACCAAAACATCGTTTTAAGCTATTTATCCAAAATGGATAAGGGGCGGCTTTACCTGGCGCTGCCCGGCGGTGAGACAATGTGCCTCGGAACGGGCGAAGGCAATATTTCGGCCAGCATTTCGATAAACAACGATGCGTTTTTTAAGCGTGTGGTGCTATTCGGGGATATCGGCTTTGGCGAGGCTTACGTGGATGGTTTGTGGGACACTGACAACATCACCAATGTAATCCGATGGGTATTGCTGAATATTGAAAATGCACCAGGCGTTTCCGGTAGTAAAGTTCAAACAGTGTCGCTCAATTTACTGAAATGGGCTAATAAATTATCGCATTATAAACGTGCCAATACGGTTGACGGCTCGCGGAAAAACATCGCTGAACATTACGATCTGAACAATGATTTTTTCGCCAGCTTCCTGGACCCGACAATGACCTATTCGAGCGCCTATTTTTATAAAGACGGGTTAAGTTTGGAAGAAGCCCAATTTGCAAAGTACGAACGGCTTTGCCGGCAGTTAAATTTAAGAGCAAGCGATCATGTGTTGGAAATAGGAAGCGGCTGGGGCGGTAATGCCATTTACATGGCGAAAAAATACGGGTGCAAGGTTACTTCGCTCACCATATCGGAAGAGCAGCATAAACTGGCCGTCGACCGTGTGGAAGCCGAGGGGTTGAGCGACAAGGTAAATATCCTGCTAAAGGATTACCGGCAAATGGACGGACTATTTGACAAAATAGTTTCAGTTGAAATGCTGGAAGCGGTGGGATTTGGTTTCCTGGATGTATATTTTAAAAAATGCCACGACCTGTTAAAGAAAAACGGCATACTGGCCCTGCAGGTTATTACTTCGCCAGATTCGAGATATGCAGGGTTACGTAAAGGGGTGGACTGGATACAGAAGCATATTTTCCCAGGCTCATTATTACCTTCTATAGCCGCCATTAACGGCGCCGTAAACCGTACCGGCGATCTGACAATGGTCGACCTGAAAGATTTTGGATTGGATTATGCAAAAACACTAAAACTATGGTTTGACTCCTTTAACGCCAACCTGGATCACGTACGGTCGTTAGGCTTTGATGAACCGTTTATTCGCAAATGGAATTACTATTTATGCTATTGCGAAGCCGCATTTGAAATGCGCAACATCAACGTAATGCATATCACCTATACAAGGCCAAATAATATTTTGAGGTGAAGTAGTTAATTAAGTTGGATTGGGTGAGTAGTTAATTTTGTATGATTAATTGCTGGCTTTCCGTTTTCGTATCCTTACTTCTTTGAACCTTGTAAAGAAACCAAAAGCGATAAGGCAAAGGGCAAATCCGCAAAGGCCGTTAAGGCGCAGGCCGTAATCGTGGCCGGGATCTTTTCCATAGACAGTGAGAAAGGCAAATAACGCGATACCTAATGTCTGACCCAATTTAACAAACAGGTACTTAACAGCAAAAAACATCCCCTCGCGGTTCTCGCCGGTTTCTTCCGAATCCTTTTCTGCAATTTCGGCCAGGATGGCATTTGGCAGTATGCCGAGAGACGCCAGCGGGAACGCCGCAAAGAGCACCAGTGCAAATACCTGTACTTTTGGTGAGAACGGAAATTTCCCCAGAAAGTATATCGCGACAAATATTAAGCTCAATAACGCAAACGAAAATAAAACGATAGGCTTTTTACCGATTCTTTTTGAAAGGTAATTTATAAGCGGGTAAAATAAAAGCGATACCAGTACCATGGTCAGCATCAGCAGCCCGCCCATTGATTCGGGCAATTTTAATAATACGGTAACAAAAAACAGTAGGCCACTTGAAATAATGCTAAGGGCCATATAAAACGAAAAATCCGATATAAGGTAATATTTAAAATTACGCTGGCTGAATGTTTTGCGTATCGCCAATAAAATTGGCAGATGCGAAGGTTTGCTAACGGTATATTTTTTCTCATCGATAGCGAAAACGGGCACCAGCATAATCAGGCCAGAAAATGCAGCTAACCCCCAAATGGTGACCTGCACGGCCGCGTCGCGCGTGGTTATCGTAAAGAAATGTTGTACCAGGTCGGCAAAGTTGTTTACCAGCGCACCGATGATTATACCGATAACAAAGCCAACCTGCTGCAACGACGATAGCTTAACCTTTTCTGCAGCGGTATCTGTTAGCTCGGGTAAAAGTGCATTGTACGGAATAATGTAAGTGGTTACCCCCATGAAAAAAAGGACAAGGGTAATGGTGAGCCAAACCGCGTTAACCACACTCTCGGCTTTTACCAGCGGACAAAATGTAAGTCCGCAGAAAATAACAGCTGGCAAAATAGCCCATTTCATAAAGGGGATGCGACGGCCCTGTTTATGCCGGCTCTTATCGCTCATTGAAGCAATAAACGGGTCGTAAAGTGCGTCGACCAGCCTTCCTGATGCAGCGATAACCGACATGATATTCAGCACCCCAAAAACCAACAGTTGCGGCACCAGCGGCATTAAACCGGCATTTGACGGCGGAAGGTAAAAGTAGGGCAGCATCACGATGATGATGTTCGTCATGATGCTCCAGCCAATCATGCCGCAGGCATAAGCTATCTGTTTTTTAAGGGGCAGTTTTGCGAGAGGCATAGGCTGCAAGATGCGAATATTAATGATGAAGGAACGGGTTTATTCCAAAATCATTACGCCGCTTTTGAAATATACTTTACCAAACTCCTTTTTGCCACCGGCAGCAAAGTTTGTTCAAGCGGGAATGTAATATCGCTTTGCACATAATAAACCGCAGGGTTGGGGAGGTATTTGTTGCGGCGTATCAAATCCAGTTTCAAAGCCTCGGGTGTGTTGCTTATGCTTTGTTCCCAGGTTTCGATAAAATTGATATTGATGCCACGAAATTTATCGTCTTTGTTTTCAAAAATGGTAATCTGGTATTCATAGATTCCGTTGGTACGCTCCTTGCCGTTCTTCAATGAAAAGTAACCATGGTAAGGCATCAGCGGCACAATACCAACCGGGTCGATATCCAGGCGGCTCTCCACAAAATCATAAATCTCCTTGCCGGTTTGAATAGATGGGTCCATTTGCTGGAGCGCATAAGTAATAATGGATTCAATCTCTTTCATCGAGCTATCGTCGTCAACAATTTTCTGGTAGGTGAGCTTTACAGCATCCAGATCAGCTTGCGTCAGGCGCTGCGGGAACGCCTGCTGCAACATGGTTTTATTCTTTTTGAAATAGAGCAGGTTATTAAAGTGGAAGATGAGGTCGGTAAGGTTTGGATAGAGCTTGCTTTTATCAAAATGGCGGTTAATTTCCTGCAAATAATCGAGCAGGATATACTTTTTATGCTCAAAATCAATTGAACCCTCAATGAACCAGTTGATCCCTAATGATTTCATTTTTTCACCCCCCTTTCAATAGCTTAAATTAAACAAAAATGAGCAATTTTGCAATATGCCGTATGGAACGCTTTATTTAATCCCCGTGCCCCTTGCTGAAGAGACTTCGGCAAAATCATTTACTCCTTTTTTAACCGATACGGTTAACAGCATTAAGGAATACATTGTTGAGAACGAAAAAACTGCACGAAAGTTTTTAAAGGAGGCAGGCCTGAAAACGCCGCAGAGTGAACTGGTTATCCATGATTACGGCAAGCACAACCGTGCCGACGGAACGGCTGATTTTTTTAAAGGACTGCAGGCGGGTAAAGACGTTGGCTTAATGAGCGAGGCCGGTTGCCCGGGAATTGCCGACCCCGGCGCAGAGATTGTAGAAAAAGCACACCGGATGGGTATAAAAGTAGCGCCATTGGTTGGGCCAAGCTCCATTTTGCTGGCGTTGATGGCCTCAGGATTTAACGGGCAAAGTTTTACTTTTCATGGGTATCTACCTATTGATAAGGCCGACCGCAGTAAAAAGGTTCGGGAACTGGAAAACCTGTCGGAACGAAACGACCAGACGCAGATATTTATTGAAACACCATTCCGGAATAACCCGATGCTGGAAGAAATATTGAAAACGGCACATCCAAAAACGCGGCTCTGCATTGCCTGCGACCTTACCTCGGCAACTGAATTTGTGCAAACAAAAACAATCGACGAGTGGAAAAAGAAAGTGCCGGAGTTGCATAAACGGCCGACTATTTTCCTGCTCTATCATAGATAATATATGGGTATTACCGAAACGCATACCAAAGTACTGATAGTCGGTGCGGGCCCTTCGGGACTGATGATGGCGGCGCAGTTGCTGCGGTATGGTATTCGTCCGGTTATTATTGACAATAAGCTTGGCCCCACGCAGCATTCAAATGCACTTGCTGTCCAGGCGCGTTCGCTCGAGATATTTCGCCAGATGGGCCTTATTGATCAAATATTAGCAGGAGGAAAACGGGCAAAGGAGGTCGCGTTCAACGAAGATGGCAAACAGGCGGCGTGCTTGTCGCTTAACAACGTTGGCGAAGGACAAACACTATTTCCGTTTGTTCACATCTTTCAGCAAAATAAAAATGAACGGCTCCTGCTTGATTTTTTAACACAAAATTCTTGTCCTGTTTATTGGGACACATCGCTAATCGGGCTACAGCAAAATGATAAAAATGCGACCGTTAAACTGCAAAGCGGCAATAACGTAAAAACTTTAACTTGCGACTGGGTAATAGGCGCGGACGGCGCACATAGCGCGGTGCGAAAACAGTTAGCTATACCTTTTAGCGGGGATACTTACCAGCACCAGTTTTATTTGGCCGATATTGAAGTAGCTAACAGGCAACTTAACGACAGCCGGGTAGATCTTTTTTTATCTAAGCAGGGCTTCGCCGGGTTTTTCCCGATGCCCGAAAATCGCCGTTTTCGTATAGTGGGTAACTTGCCTGATGAATTGAATGAAAACAAGGATGCCGTGGTGTTTGATGATTTGGTCCCATACCTTGAAAAGGTTTTGCAATTCCCTATCGAACTTGTAAAAAATCATTGGTTCACGGTTTACCGCCTGCATCACCGCATGGCCCCCCAATTCAAAAAACAGCGGTGCTTTTTAGTGGGTGACGCGGCGCACATACACTCCCCCGTGGGCGGGCAAGGCATGAACACCGGTTTGCAGGATGCATACAACCTGGCCTGGAAACTGGCCGGAGTAATAAACGGGCGCCTTAATCCGCCGATCCTCGATACCTATGCTGCCGAAAGGATGCCTGTTGCAAAGGAGCTGCTCAGCACTACCGACAAAGCATTTTCACTCATTATGTCGGGGAGTTGGATAACAAGCGTCTTTAAAAAATGGATACTGCCGGTGTCGTTGAAAATGGTTTGGGGCAAAAAAATACTCAGAGAAGGGTTTTTTAAGCGTGTATCGCAGATAAGCATATCTTACAGAAACAGTCCCCTTAGCCTGCACCTGAGCAATTCCGCAAAAATAAAAGCCGGGGACAGGCTGCCATATCTTAAAATTTACGACGAAAAAAAAGAGGAAGAAACCGACTTGCATGCCTGGTGCAGCAAGCCAGGCTTTACGCTTATTATTTTAGGGCGGTTTGACGAATTATTTTTATTCACCCTTGCTAAATGGATAACTAACCGGTACGCCAATACCTTGAATTTCTTTTACCTGCCGCCATCCGGAAAAAACCTGGACGTTTTTGACGCCTTCGGGGCCAACCCGCACCAGCAAATGGCCATTATCGTTCGGCCTGATATGCATATCGGATTTATTAACGACAGGGTGGATATGGTTTTGATGGATAATTATTTGCGGAACGTGGTGGGGGCGATATATAACCGATAGCGATGGGTTTGAAACCCATCGCTATGGAAATGTGACATGCATTTTTTATATTGGGATAAATTTTCATTATGCCCCAAAGCTATTCCTCGTTATGGGTACACCTGATCTGGTCTACCAAAAATCGCGAACCCATCTTAACCCAATTGTTAAAGCGCGACGTATACCAAGTGATTAATGAAATTGCAGATGACCACGAGATTTATCTGGATTGTATTAATGGTGTTGAAGACCATGTGCACTTATTGGTTAGATTAAGAACCGATCAATGTGTAGCAGACGTTGTAAAAACAATAAAGGGTAATTCTTGGGAGAAATTTAAAGATGATCCAGAAAATTATGTTACCTGGCAAGATGGCTTCGCCGCATTTACTGTTAGTCCGGATAATTTAAAAAGGGTACGCGGGTATATCTACAACCAGGAAAAACACCATCATAATCAATCTTTTACTAATGAATTAAAAGAGATAAAAGAAAATATTAAAAAACAATCATCTTCATAGCGATGGGTTTGAAACCCATCGCTATAGATAACGATACATATATCTAACTACCCGTGTATCGTTTCCCCTTTGCCATAATTTTGCACCACCTGCGCTTCGTAAGCTAAATATTGTTTCCAACGTTTATCGACATCAATATCGCCGGCATATTTTTTTGCCAGGCGAATAAACATCGAATAATGGGTGGCTTCGCTGATCATGAGTTCGTGATAAAATTCAGAGAGCTGTGCATCATTAATATTTTCCGATAACACTTTAAAACGCTCGCAGCTGCGCGCTTCGATCATCGCGGAGAACAATAACCGGTCAACAAGTTGCGCTTCGCGGCCGCCACCCATCACGATGAACTTACGCAATTCATTTACATAATTGTCCTTACGTTCCCGACCCAATACAAAGCCTCGCTGAAGGATAATTTCGTGCACAAGCCTGAAATGCTCCATTTCTTCCTGTACCAGTGCAATCATTTCCTGCACCAGATCGGATAAGTTGGGATTTTGCACAATAAGGGTGATGGCATTGCTGGCGGCTTTCTGCTCGCAGAACGCATGGTCAGTTAAAAGCTCTTCGATATTGCTTTCAACCACATTTTTTACCCAAAGCGGGTCGGTAGGCAACTGCAGTTTAAGAATGGTTTTTTCACTCACGGATGCAAAGATAAATTTATTGGAGGTGAAGAGTAAAGGGTTTAATACTACTTTTTTATCTCTTCCTCTAACTCCTTTTCATTCAAAAACTCCCCACTTTTAAATTGTTCACAGGTTTGATCAAGTTTGGCAGTAATAATTACTTGCTCAATAAAGTCATCCAAAACAATTTCTTCAGGAAATTTGTCAAGTATTTCCTGAATGGTTTTCTTATTCAGAGTCAAGGCGCCCATCTTTTATAAAGCTACAAAGGTTTAACTTAATCAACAACCCACTTAATCAACCCAATCAACTTACCTATACAAATGCTTGCTCTCGATAAATTCCAAAACCGAATCAGGAACAAAATATTGAATGTTCTTTTTTTCGGCTAGTGATTTACGGATAAAAGTAGCCGACAGCTCCATGAGCGGCGTCATGGTGATGGTTACCGAGGGGTGTGTTGCGAGGTCGGTGTTTTCGTAACCCGGACGGGGATATACATATATTTGATAATCGCGTAGTATGAGCTTGTAGTTCTTCCATTTCGGCAATGATACCAGGTTATCCGACCCCATAATCAGCGCGAATTCATGTTGCGGATATTTTTCCTTTAAATGGGTGAGCGTATCAATTGTATAAGATGGCTGCGGCAGTTTTAATTCAACATCGCTAACGGAAATATGCGTTGAATTGTCGGTCGCCAGCTTGGCCATTTCAAGGCGATCATAGGTATTGATTAAGTCGTTATATTTTTTCAGCGGGTTTTGAGGCGACACTACCAGCCAAACTTTATCGAGCGTGGTATGGTTGGCCATGTAGTTGGCTATAATTAAATGGCCGATATGTATGGGATTAAATGAACCGAATAGCAAGCCTATTTTCATTTTCAGTTCATGGTTAATCGTTCGTAGTCCATTGAAAACACAATTTAGCTATAAAATATTCCATCGCGGTTGAGAAACCATTAACCACTTATTTACATTAAAGCGGCCATGAACTATCAACCATTCGCTATGAACTGCCTCACCAACTCTTCCGCTTCACTGCATGCTGTTTGAAGATCGTAATTTTTTAGGATAATATCAAACTGCGGCGCATAATTCAATTCTTTCTCTGCTTTGATAAAACGTTCCTGTAATTTCTCTTTGCTGTCAGTTCCGCGACCGGATAAACGCTCCTTCAGTACATCTAGCGAAGGGGGTTGTACGAATACAGCCAGTGCATCACCGTCATATTTCCGTTTCAGGTGCATTCCCCCCTCAACATCTATATCAAATATCACGGTTTTTCCTTTTTCCCAGATACGCTCAATTTCGGTACGCAGCGTTCCATAAAAAGTGCCTGAATACACTTCCTCGAATTCTACAAATTCCTTCTTTGCAATACGGTGCAGGAAATCTTCTTTACTAATAAAATAATAGTCCTTGCCGGTTTGCTCGTCTCCCCGGGCCTCGCGCGTAGTCGCGGAAATAGAAAACTCCAGTTCGGGAAATTTAGTAAGCAGGTGGTGTACGATGGTAGTTTTACCAGCTCCGGATGGCGCTGAGAATATAATGAGTTTACCTTCTTTGGTCATTGGTCTATTAATTCATGTTCATTGGCTGATATATTCGTTGTTGAAGTTCTTCAGCACGCAACCAATGAACTAATGAACGAGTGAACCAATCAACTATAATACATTCAACAATTGTTCTTTTATCTTTTCCAGCTCCTCTTTCATTCCAACCACGAGCTTTTGAATATTGGCGTCGTTCGCTTTTGAGCCGAGCGTATTTATCTCGCGGCCTATCTCCTGCGAAATAAACCCGAGCTTCTTGCCATTAGCATCGTCATTTTTAAGCGTTTCAATAAAATAATCACAATGAGCCTTTAAGCGGATCTTTTCTTCGGTGATATCCAGTTTATCAATGTAATAGATCAGTTCTTGTTCAAAACGATTTTGATCAATCGCTTCCCGCGATACAGCTTCGTTTAAAAATTGATTCAAACGCTCCCTGATCACCGGAACGCGTTTCGGCTCTTCAATCTCGATCAGTTCCAGGTTTTTCAGGATGATGTCTATACGATATTTTACATCCTGCTCCAATACTTTACCTTCGTCCGTGCGAAATTGCTGAAATGCCGCCATTGCCTGCCGAAAGGTTTGTTCAGCGGCTTTCCACTCTTCTTCAGAGGCGGTCTCCTCTTCGTATTTAACTACTTCAGGCAAACCCAAAGCCAATTGAAGCAAGTTGCTTGCAGGCTCATTAATTTCACGACTCACAGACTTTAACTGTTCGTAATAGTGTTTTAGCAAGTCCTTGTCTATCCCGGCCGCGCTTATAGTTGAACTGGCCTTCTCGACATTTATAGAAAGGTTTACTTTACCTCTTTCTATTTGTTTGTTGCAATCATTACGAAGCTGGAACTCCTTCTCGGCAAATGTTTTTGGCAGGCGGAGCGACAGCTCTAAAAATTTACTGTTGAGCGATTTTATTTCGACAGTATATTTTGTGCTTCCCGAGTCAAAGCTCGCGATTCCATAGCCCGTCATGGATTTTATCATGCGCAAAGATATTGTTTTAGTCGGAAAGTCAGGAAGCCGGAAAAGGTCAATGAAAAAGGTGAGATTAAGTTATGTCTCGTTTCTTTCGGACTTTGCAGACTGCCTGACACAGTTTAACACTTTTTCACATTTGCTCTCAAATAGTATCTTTAAGTTTGCGGCCGGACAATTTTTAATATGCGCCCAAGGTATCTTTTATTTTTCATACCCCTGTTTTTCTTCTTAAGCTCCAGGGGGCAACAGGTGCTTACAATAAAGGGTGTAACTTCAAAAAGACTGAGTGCCGAAAGAGTCGCCCAGGTTGTAATAACCAATTTACACAGTAAAGAAATTAAAATGAGTGACGAATTGGGCTGGTTCACCATTAAAGCTATCATTGGCGACACGCTGCTTTTTAGTAAGATGGAGTATGCCGACCAAAAGATTGCGATAACCAGCGCTACCGACATACCTGTATATATGCAGCCTATAATTAAACTTAGCGAAGTAACAGTACAGGGGCAAACAAAACGCCAGGAGTTAAATGATGTAATGAACGCCTATCGCAGTAAAGGAATATACTTTGACGGCAAGCCCCCGGTAACTGCCTTTCTTCCAATTGGCGGTTCGCCAATAACCGGGCTCTATGAATTATTTGGAAAAGAACCAAAGCGAATGCGCCGCTTTGCGGCCTTTGCCAAGGATGAAACCGAATATGCCGAAGTAAAAAAGCGATATAATTTATCGTTCGTGAAACGGGTAACCAATTCATCCGACACGACCGCAAAGAAGTTCATGGAATATTATACCCCATCGTATGAAGATATCAAACAGTGGAACGATTACGAGCTGATAAAACATACCCGGGATGAGTATACATTTTATACTAAAAGCGCTGATAAGGCAGGCTTACAGAATTTGAATTCGCCGCTATTGACACCGGTAAAAAAGAAAAAGCTGCAATAATTGGCAGTAAAATCCGAATTAAAGTAGTCAGGCGTTGAGTTTTATCAGATCCCCAAGGCTTCGCATGCCTTTTCAGCGGCTAGTTTTTCAGCATTTTTCTTGCTGAATTCTTTACCCATACCCATTATTTCGCCATCGATAAGCGCCTGTACGGTAAATAGCTTTAAGTTTTCGCCATCCTCATTGCTGACCAGGTCGAACGCGATATCTTTACTATGACGCTGGCACCACTCTATCAATTTACTTTTAAAGTTGGTTTCGGTTTGCTGAAGGGTGTGGATGTCGATATGCGATTTGATGATGTGGTTTACCAGGAAACTGCGGGTAAAATCGTAACCCTTATCAAGATAAACAGCGCCAACTAAAGCTTCAAACGCATCGCCAAGTAATGAACCCTGCCGCGATGAGTTGAGCATGCGGCTATCATATTCAATTAGTTTATCAAAGCCCAGTTTGCGGGCAAGCTGGTTTAAATTTACCCGGCTTACAATTTTTGAGCGCAGTTCTGTTAAAAACCCCTCATCTTCATAGGGATACAATTTAAAAAGCACTTCGGCTACTACGCTGCCTAAAACAGCATCACCGAGGAACTCGAGGCGTTCGTTGCTGTTTTTTACACCCTTTTTAATGTTTTGGGCTACCGACTTATGGCGAAATGCCAACCGGTATAACGACAAATTGCCCGGAACAAATCCGAGCAAATTTTTTAAAACCTTAACGTATTTCCTATTCGGCGATATATAAAGCTTGTAAAAACGACTTATAGGCATTCAGCGTAATTAATCTTCGTACTTTTTAAATATCACTGAAGCATTATGGCCGCCAAAACCAAAGCCATTACTTTGAGCAACTTTAACAACGCGCTTTTGGGCTGTGTTAAAAGTAAAGTTTATTTTAGGGTCAAACGCCGGGTCGTCCGTAAAATGGTTTATTGTAGGCGGTACAATATCGTGGTTCAATGCTAATATCGCTGCAATTGCTTCAACCGCACCTGCAGCCCCTAATAAGTGGCCCGTCATGGATTTGGTTGAACTGATGTTTATGCGATAAATCTCGTCGCCGAAAGCTTGCTGAATAGCCTTAACCTCCTGTGGGTCGCCAATTGGGGTTGACGTTCCGTGAACATTAACGTAATCGATGTCTGCAGGGGTCATTCCGGCATCCTCAAGCGCAGCTTTCATCACCAATGCAGCGCCAAGCCCTTCGGGATGCGGTGCGGTCATGTGATAGGCATCGGCACTCATGCCCCCGCCAACCATTTCGGCATAAATTTTCGCTCCGCGCGCTTTGGCATGTTCCAGTTCTTCGAGAATTATTGTTCCCGCACCCTCGCCGGCTACAAAGCCGTCGCGGTCAAGATCGAATGGGCGGGATGCCGTCTTCGGATCATCATTCCGCGTTGACAAGGCATGCATGGCATTAAATCCGCCGATGCCGGCTTCGTTAATAATAGCTTCTGACCCACCGCTGATAAACATATTAGCTTTACCCAGGCGGATATAGTTAAATGAATCAATAAGCGAATTGTTGGATGAAGCACATGCCGAAACTGTAGAGAAATTTGGACCGCGCAAACCGTATTTGATAGAGATATGCCCGGGAGCGATATCCGCGATCATCTTTGGTATAAAGAATGGATTGAACTTCGGTGATCCGTCGCCCTTTGCAAAGTTTACCACCTCATCCAAAAAGGTTTTTAAACCACCTATGCCCGAACCCCAGATAACGCCGATACGGCTGGTATCCAACTTACTGAAGTCTAAGCCTGCATCTTTAACCGCTTCTTCTGTTGAAAACAAGGCGTATTGAACAAAAGGGTCGAGTTTCCGTGCATCTTTTCGCCCTAAAAAAGCGTCAGCGTCGAAATTTTTTACTTCACAAGCGAATTTAGTTTTGAACTTTTCAGTGTCAAAACTCTTAATCAAGGCAGCGCCACTCACCCCGTTGATCAAAGATTCCCAATATTCAGGAACGCTGTTGCCAATCGGAGTAAGTGCTCCAAGCCCGGTTACTACAACTCTTTTAAACTCCATTTAATATAATTGGGGAGTTTTATTTAACGTTTTTTTCGAGGTAAGCAACCGCCTGACCTACTGTACCGATAGTTTCGGCCTGGTCATCAGGGATAGCCACGTTAAATTCCTTTTCAAACTCCATGATTAATTCCACGGTGTCCAACGAGTCAGCACCAAGATCATTGGTGAAGCTAGCTTCGGGTGTTACTTCACTTTCGTCAACACCTAATTTTTCAACGATAATAGCTTTTACTCTTGAAGCGATATCAGACATAGTCTTATAATTTAATGATTAATAAAAATTTGTGCAAAGAAAAATAAATTCCGGCAAAAATCAAATCTAAAAACTTTTGTATAATGTGCAACAAAATTTTATCGATAGAGTTTCGATTTGTATTTTTACCGCCGCAAAAGTAATGATTTTGAACAGGAAATTTTTAAAGTTTGAGATCGATCTTGATTTTGTTCTGATTGCGGTTACCACATCCCAGAAAGATTACCGCATTTGTTATCTGATAAATAGATATTTAAACTTTAATTTTATAAAAATTCCGGACCTTGAGGTTGATATAGCACAAGCGCCGGAGGCAGCTTTATTTTCAATATACCACTATAGCTGGGAAACTACTGAAACAGATTTTTATTTTATCGCCAATAAAGGGTCGGACGGGTACCTGATTCCCGAAATAAGCCAGGCGGATTATTTTTTGATGATAAAAAATTATATCGACGATACAGAGCTTGACGGGCTGATTTCGGCACTAAATAAGATCCCCGAAATAGTCGCCGCCGTAAAGATTGACCCGAAAAAAATAAAATCACGTGAAAATCTATTATTTTAGCGCAAATTTTAAGAAGTGTTAATGGTACACTATTGTAACCGCAACAAATCTTCATTAAACAGACCAACATGAAATTAAATTATAACCGGACCAAAATTGTTGCCACCATGGGTCCTGCTTCGGCCAAAAAAGAGGTGCTTTTAGCAATGATAAAGGCCGGAGTAAATATATGCCGCCTTAATTTTTCGCACGGAAGGGCCAACGATCATAAAGAAGTAATTAATACCATACGCGAGATAAACGAGCAGTATAAAACCAACGTAGGCATATTGGCCGACCTCCAAGGGCCAAAAATCCGCATAGGCCTTGTAAAAGATGGTGGCATTCACCTTGTAAACGGCACCCGGATCAATATTACCACCCACGAGTGTATAGGCGACGACAACCAGATATATATTACCTACGACACTTTCCCGCAGGACGTACAGCGCAATGAAATTATTTTACTGGACGATGGAAAAATCCAAATGAAGGTTATCGAAACCAACCGTTTGGATACCGTTGTATGTGAAATCATGCATGGTGGCATCTTAACATCCCGCAAAGGTGTTAACTTACCCAATACCAAAGTATCCATCCCAAGCTTAACGGAAGAAGACCTGGAAAACCTAAAACTTGCTTTGGAGTGGGATGTGGATTGGATCGGTCTTTCGTTTGTGCGCACAGGCCAGGACATTATCGACCTTAAGCGAATTATTGCAGCAAGCGGTAAAGCTGCCAAGGTAATTGCAAAAGTTGAAAAGCCCGAAGCTATTGATAACATAGACGAAATCATAGCTGCTACAGACGGTGTTATGGTTGCCCGTGGTGATTTGGGCGTTGAAATGCCCCTGGAAGAAGTACCGTTGTTACAAAAAATGATTGCCCGCAAATGCCGCGAGGCGTCAAAACCGGTAATTGTTGCAACGCAGATGCTTGAGTCGATGATTACAACCCCGCGCCCGACACGTGCCGAGGTTAACGACGTAGCGAATTCGGTACTTGATGGCGCTGATGCAGTAATGCTGAGTGGCGAAACTTCAGTTGGCGAATTCCCGGTGATTGTTATTGAAACGATGTCGAAAATTATTCGGAACGTTGAAGATTTAGGATATCCTTTTAATTCGAATAAAGAGGCTATCACTGATATTGCTTCTCCGGATTATCTGAGCAATGCCGTGTGCGGCTCGGCCGTTTATCTTGCCGAACATACGAACGCCGTTGGTATTGTTTCGATGACGCTATCTGGTTATACCGCTTTTGAAATATCAAGCTACAGGCCGAAGGCAGGCACTTTTATATTTACATCGAATAAACATTTATTAAATGCGCTAAGCCTGCTTTGGGGAGTAAGAACCTTTTATTACGACCAGCTGGAGAGCACAGATCAAACCATTGCCGACGTAAATAACATACTGAAAGCCGAAAATCTTGTGCTATCGGGCGACGTGGTTATTAACACAGCGGCTATTCCTATTTTCAAACAGGGAAAAACAAATATGTTAAAGGTTACTATTATTGAATAATGGTTGATTAAGTTGATTAGGTGAGTTGTTAATTAAGTTATTTGAACGGCTCACCTAATCAACCCAATTAACTATTCACTTACCTAATATACTCCCGCCGCGCAAATCTTTAAAAACAATCTGTCGAGATTGGCGAAATAGTAATCCCAATAAATTCTTAATATTCTCATATCTGCATTTTTTTGGCCCCGAAACCGGCCGGGATATTATCGTTGACTAAAATAACGAGTTGGAGGTTTAATTCGTATATTCTTTTTCGAATTTCGATAATAAATTCCCTTTTTTCTAATACACCCCCCTATTTCCATTTTAACTTTTTAACATTTACTTTAAAAATTTTTATTTCCTGAACATTTTTAGGCCAGCAGTGTTATTGCTATAAAATAGCTGACATTTTTGCATGCTGCATGAAAACAACTTCTACTCAGTCCTTTAAATATAATAATTTCGACCTTTTGCGGATTTTAGCTGCTTTACAAGTTGTTATTTTCCACTCAGTAATGTACCTCCACCTGGCGAAACCGCCGGGTTATAACTATTTGTTGTTGTTTCCGGGGGTTCCTATGTTCTTTGCGATGAGTGGCTACCTGATTTCAGCATCTTATGAAAGAAATACTGACCTTAAAAACTATTTTAAGAACCGCATTTTCAGGATATATCCCGCGCTGTGGTTCTGTATATTTCTGACTATCGTTACAGCCGCCATATTTGGCGGAATAAACTTTTTCAATTGGCAGGCCCCGATATGGCTGGCGAGCCAGCTGGTTGGCGGCATTTATACACCTGGCTTTTTGAAACATTACGGCATTGGAGCATATAACTCCAGTCTGTGGACAATACCGGTCGAGCTGCAGTTTTATATCGTTTTACCGGTGATTTATTATCTCATCAACCGGTTCTTCATCAAAAGCAAAGGTTCCAATACGCCGTTCTATCTGGCATGGGTTATATTTTTGGTGATCGGCATAGTATTAAGAGACCGGTTCCCGCTGTTAATGGAGGACCATGGTTTTGGCGCAGCTAAACTGTTACGTTACTCATTTATACCGCATTTTTATTTATTCCTGGGGGGGGTGTTGATGCAGCGGCTTAACATGAGCAAATCGCCTATTATAGCTGGGAAAGCCCTTTACTGGTTTATATTTTACGTGGCATTTTGTTACTTCGTTCCGCTTACTTATGCGGTCACTATTATTGCAGCAAGTTTAATTTTAGCCATATTTACGATTTCGCTGGCTTACACAGCCCCGGGGTTTTCGCATAAATTTTTGAAAGGTAACGATATATCGTACGGCGTGTACATTTATCATGGTCTTATCATAAATATACTCGTTCAATTGCATTACACGGGGCAGTGGAAATATGTGGCCATATTGCTGCCTATTGCCTTTGGTATTGCGCTGTTCTCGTGGAAATTCATTGAAGAACCAATGTTACGTCGCAAAAAGAAAACCATTAACGTCCAGCTTAAGGAAAACGAGGAGGCTGATAAGCACGCCCATTCATCCGAACCCAAAAAAGTTGTTGCTGTTGCCGGGCATAACAGGGCCATGTAAAATGCTATCTGTATTATCCTATAAGCTGTCGTTTGACATGAAACGCCTGTTGTTTTATGTAGGTGTTTTTTTCAGCTCCGCACCAAAAAAAATCCGTTTTCTTTAATTTTCCACAACATTAAATAACTGTAAAACAGCTTGTTAAATACCTTTCATGGCTTCATAAGCTACTTCCTCACACTGTGTTAAAAACTTTGAATTGAATACTATCCGCCGTAGCGATAGATTTGAGTAAAAACCCTTTTTAATTTTTTTGACTCTGTTAAAAAGAGTCGATAATTGATATTTAAACACTATAGTATGGGCAAGAGCATTACAAAAAAAGCAAACGATGTCAACGGCAAAGGGCTGAAAGTTGAACGCTTCTTCACTAAAGAAGGAACCGATGTATTTGACCTTTTCAAATACGAAAAGCGCTCGTCGGTTATCCGCAATCCTGCGGGTGACGCCGTATTTGAAATGAACGATGTGGAAGTACCGGCGACGTGGTCGCAGGTGGCGACAGACATCCTTGCCCAAAAATATTTTCGTAAAGCGGGCGTTCCGCAAGCCGACGGCTCAACCGGGTCTGAAAAAAGCATTAAACAAGTGGCCCATCGTATGGCCAACTGCTGGAAAGATTGGGGCATGCGCTATGGTTATTTCGCATCAAAAAAAGATGGGAAGATATTTTATGACGAAATCGTATACACCATAACCGGCCAGCTGGCTGCGCCAAATTCGCCGCAATGGTTCAATACCGGGCTGCATACTTCCTATGGCATCGCCGGGAAGCCGCAGGGTCATTATTTTGTTGATCCGGTTACTGAGTTACTAAGTAAATCCACCTCAGCTTACGAGCGCCCGCAGCCACATGCCTGTTTTATCCTTTCGGTAGATGACGATTTGGTTAACGAAGGCGGTATTATGGACCTGTTGGTGCGTGAAGCACGGATATTTAAATACGGCTCTGGCGTAGGCACCAACTTCTCGAAAATTCGCGGCGAAAGCGAAAAACTGTCGGGCGGTGGCTATTCATCCGGCCTGATGTCGTTCCTGAAAATCGGCGACCGTGCAGCAGGCGCTATCAAATCCGGTGGAACCACCCGCAGGGCGGCAAAAATGGTGTGTCTTGACCTCGACCATCCCGAAATTGAAGGTTTTGTAAACTGGAAGGTTGAAGAAGAGAAAAAAGTTGCGGCATTGATCGCAGCGGGCTATTCGTCCGACTACGAGGGCGAGGCTTATCGCACGGTATCAGGCCAAAACTCAAATAACTCTGTACGTATACCCAACAGCTTTTTTAGCGCGCTAAAGGACGGACGGCCCTGGGAATTGACCAGCCGCATGACCGGGAAAGCTGTGAGATCGATATCATCCGAAAAACTCTGGAACGATGTCGCTTTTGCAGCATGGGCCTGCGCCGATCCGGGTGTACAATTTGATACCACCATTAACGAATGGCATACCTGCCCCGAGGGCGGCCGCATCAACGCTTCAAACCCGTGCTCTGAGTATATGTTTTTGGATAATACGGCCTGTAACCTGGCATCCATTAACCTTGCGCATTTCTTCGATCCTAAAACACGCGTATTTGACGTAAAAGGATTTGAGCATGCCTGCCGGATATGGACCATCGTTTTGGAAATATCGGTACTGATGGCGCAGTTCCCGTCGAAGGAAGTAGCGCAGTTATCATTTGATTACCGCACCCTGGGATTGGGTTACGCCAACCTGGGCTCGGCTTTAATGGTGAACGGTATTCCTTATGACAGCGACCAAGCCCGCGCCATAGGCGGCGCGATAACTGCTATCATGACTGGTACCGCTTATGCGACCTCGGCCGAAATGGCCCGCGAGCTGGGCACTTTCAGCCGCTATAAAGAAAATAAAAAACATATGCTGCGCGTGATGCGCAACCACCGCTACGCGGCGTACAACTCAACCGAAAATTACGACGGGCTGGAAATTACCCCGCCGGGAATCGATCCTAAATATTGCCCTGACTATTTACTGTCGGCTGCCTGCAATGCCTGGGATAAAGCTGTTGAAATGGGTGAGCAATACGGCTACCGCAATGCGCAAACCACCGTTATAGCACCAACCGGCACCATCGGTTTGGTAATGGATTGCGATACCACTGGTATTGAGCCTGATTTTGCGCTGGTAAAATTCAAAAAACTATCAGGCGGCGGGTACTTTAAAATTATTAACCAGGCGGTTCCGGAAGCGCTGAGCAATTTAGGCTATAACGAACACCAGGTTACCGCTATCGTAAATTATGCAAAAGGCGCCGCAACCTTAAAAGGCGCGCCGCATATTAATACCGAAACCTTAAAAGCAAAGGGTTTTACCAGTGCCGAGCTGGAAAAGCTTGATGCCGGTTTAGTGGCTGCCTTCGAGATCAGCTTTGCATTTAACATCTGGTCATTAGGTGAAGACTGTTTGAAGCGCCTCGGCTTTAAGCCGGAGCAATACAACGCACCGGATTTTAATGTGCTGCGTGGATTAGGCTTTAGCCGGAGGGAAATTGCCGAAGCCAACGAGTACATATGCGGTACCATGACCCTCGAGGGTGCCCCTTATCTTAAAACCGAACATTACCCAATTTTCGATTGCGCCAATAAATGCGGCGAAAAGGGTGAGCGTTTTATCCACGCCCACGGCCACATCAAAATGATGGCGGCGGCGCAGCCGTTCCTTTCGGGTGCCATATCTAAAACGATTAACCTGCCTAATGAGGCAAAGGTGGATGAGATAAAAGACTGTTACCAGCTTTCGTGGGCGCTGGGCCTCAAAGCTAACGCGCTTTACCGCGATGGCTGTAAATTATCGCAGCCGCTATCTACAAAATCGGATGTGAAGGAGGAAGTTGCTGATGAAACGCTGGATACAGTTGAGGAAGTGCTGGGCCAGGCGGCAAATGTGAAGCTGAGCGACCTGACATCGGAGCAGGTTATCGAGGCGGCCATTGCCATAATGGAAAAATCAAAAGACACCAACTTTATGCGCCAGCTTTCGCGGGTGGTGCAAAAGAAGAGTCTGCCATTTAAACGCCGGGGGTATACCCAAAAAGCCATGATCGACGGACAAACAGTGTTTGTGCGCACCGGCGAGTATGAGGACGGAACGTTAGGTGAGATCTTTGTAGATATGCACAAGGAAGGTGCCACCTTCCGCTCGCTGATGAACTGCTTTGCCATAGCCGTGTCGGTGGGCCTGCAGTATGGCGTGCCGCTGGAGGAATATGTAGAAAAGTTTACCTTCACCCGCTTTGAGCCTGCCGGGATGGTGGTTGGCCACGCCAATATCAAAAGCGCGACATCCATTATCGATTATATTTTCAGGATGCTGGGTTATGAGTACCAGAACCGTACCGACCTGGTGCACGTGATCACCGAACAAAACGGCATCACCGGCAACCCGCAAATGGACGACAGCGATGTGAACCCGGATGAGACGAATGTATACGAGCCAGCTAAGCCGTTGGCAGTTGAGAGTAGCAGCAATGGGCAAAGACAATATACAGTCGACCTGAGCATGGGCGCACAAAGCGACGCCCCGGCGTGCAACACCTGCGGACATACCACCATCCGCTCGGGTACCTGTTATAAGTGTTTGAACTGCGGGAATTCGATGGGATGCTCGTAAGTTGAAAAGCTTTACGCTTTGGTCTTTCAGCGTTGTGCTTCAAACGGGCGTCTTGTTTCAGTTTTATAGTTTAATTTTTGCTTAGCCCCGGTGTAATGCCGGGGCTTTTTTTCTGTTGATTTTTGTGATTATGGGATTGCGCTGATTGATTGTAAGAATCGAAAAGACTGTCATGGTGAGGCACTCGAACCATGCGCAATTATCGCTTATAATTCCCTACACTATCTTGCTTAATTGCAACCAGCTTCCAATTATCATTAACTTTTTTCATAGCGCATGTTAAATATAGTGTTGTGCTGTTGCTATTCAACTCAACGTGGAAAACTGCCTGTTTTGTTGGATTTTTAGGCATTTTATCTTTGAAATAACTATATGAGTTAAAATCTCCGATCTTATGCTCTATATATTCATTAGAATGCAATTGGTTAATCGCCTGATTGAAATAATCCGGTTCACGCATCATGAAATAAATTACCAGGAAAAAAGCAGGAATAGCAACAGCAAAAAATATTAGGAATTCTCTGCTAACAATCTTCTGTCCTTTATTTTCTCTCAGTAATCGTTTAATGAAGCGGTAGGCTACATAATACCCCGCGCATATGAAGGCAACGGAAAGAACGAGAATGATAGGAATAAGAATCATGATAAAATGCAAATACGCTGTCAAATATAATTATTATACGACCTATTGCCATCGTTCCCAAAGTCTTCTACAATACCCACGCTGCCGCAAGGGTCTCCCTTGTGGCTAACTAAGTAGTCCTGCAAAAAGAAAACTTCCTTTTGCTGCCAAAATCCTATCAGTGTTCAACCTGTTCAAATCCCAAAAATGAACACTGCCAAAGGTCCCTCAGTGTATTCAGGTGTGTATAACTCGTCATCTTTTGCAGGTGTACTCTCAATCGATACTCCTTCAAACGTTTGTGCACCAGGCAGTTCAGGAAAAGACGACAAGTTAACGCTCTCATTTTGTTACCGTTATATATCAAAACACCCAACGTTATTTTTGTAATTTATTTGTTCCAATCCTTTCTTTTCTCGAAAAAACCCTAATTTTAAATTTCCTAAAAGCATTGTTATCTATGAAAAGTAAAATGCCCGAAACGCTGCCCGAATGTGACATGGAGGCATCGGAAAACTCCCGCCGTAATTTCCTTAAACAATCCGCCCTCATCACCGCCGTTGCGCTTACGCCCGCCGTTGCCACCAAGGCCGCGGACCTGCACGTGGACGAAAAAATTGCGGAGGCTTTTGAAAAACTGCCTATAAAACTGGAGGTGAACGGTGTACAGCAAAGCTTGTCGGTTGAGCCGCGGGCCACGCTGCTGGATATCCTGCGCGAGCAATTGGACCTTACCGGTACCAAAAAAGGCTGCGACCATGGCCAGTGCGGCGCTTGCACCGTTCATGTGGATGGTCACCGGGTAAATTCGTGCCTTACGCTTGGCGTGATGGTAAACGGAAAGAAGATCACCACCATTGAAGGGCTTGCCAAAGGCGAAGAGCTGCACCCGATGCAGGAAGCTTTTTTAAAACACGACGGTTTCCAGTGCGGGTATTGCACGCCGGGACAGATCATGTCGGCCGTGGCGTGCATCCGCGAGGGTCATGCCAATTCCGAAACGGAGATACGAGAATATATGAGCGGTAACATCTGCCGCTGCGGGGCCTACCCCAATATCGTTAATGCGATACAGGAAGTTAAGGAAGGAGGGCTCTCCGTATGAAACAGTTTCAATACATCCGCCCTGCAACACAGCAAAATGTGCTCGATGCGATAACCAAACCGGGCACAAAAATTATAGCGGGCGGCACCAACCTTGTGGACCTGATGAAGCGCGGCGTTACCGCACCGGATAAACTGGTGGATATTAACCACCTGCCGCTAAAAGGAATCACACCAACAAAAACAGGATTACATATCGGCGCACTGGCGCTGAACAGCACTGTTTCGGAAAACAACCTGGTGATGCAGAAACAACCATTACTGGCCATGGCGCTTAAGGCAGGGGCATCGCCGCAGCTGCGTAATATGGCAACCGTTGGCGGCAACATGATGCAGCGCACCCGCTGCACTTACTTTTACGATACTACCATGCCCTGCAACAAACGCGAACCCGGCACCGGCTGCGGCGCGATGGAAGGTTATAACAGGATGCACGCCATTTTCGGGGCAAGCCCCCAATGTATAGCGGTGCACCCGAGCGATATGTGTGTGGGTTTAGCCGCGCTTGACGCGGTTGTCGTAATCGACGGTAAAAAGGGAGAGCGGCGCATCCCGTTTACGGAATTCCACCGCCTGCCCGGGGATCATCCCGAAATGGATAATCACTTGGCCCCCGGCGAGCTGATCGTCGGCGTGGAAATACCGGATAACAATTTTGCCCGGCACAGCTATTACCTTAAAGTCCGCGACCGGCAATCATATGCGTTCGCGCTTGTTTCGGTAGCGGCGGCGCTGGATATCAGCGGCGGCACTATTCGCAACGCGCGGCTGGCAATGGGCGGCGTGGCGCACAAACCATGGCGGTTGTTCGATGCCGAGAAATCATTGATCGGCAAAACGGCAACAGTAGAGAACTTTAAACACGCCGCGCAAATTGCCATGCAGGGCGCAAAGGCACATGAATACAATGCCTTTAAGCTGAGAATGGCCCCCGGCACCATTACCGGGGCTTTGAAACATGCCGCAGGTTTAGTTTAAGGCGAAAGGGGGCCGGAACGCGCTTCCCCAATGAACGAATGAACAAGTGAACCAATGAACAAACTCATGGAAAACACAACATCAGAAAAAGTACCTGCAGGACTAAGCCGTATAGATGGACGGATGAAAGTCACCGGCGGGGCAAAATATTCGGCTGAATACCAGGTGGCCGGCGTGACTTACGGCGTGCTGGTTGGCAGTACGATTACCAGCGGCAGCATTAAAGCATTGGATACCAAAAAAGCGGAGAGCGCTCCGGGTGTATTATCTGTAATTACCTATTTGAATGCTCCGAAAATACCGGGCTATCAAACCGACAAGCCATCCCCGAAAGGCCCTTTTAAAATATTTTATGATAATAAGATATATTTCAACGGGCAGCCGGTGGCGTTGGTTATTGCCGATACATTTGAACGTGCATTATTTGCAGCATCGCTGGTAAAGGCGACTTATAACGTCGCTACTTTTCAAACAAATTTAAAAAGCAACCTCAGCAGCGGCGTTTCGCCTCGCAATGGAAAGGACTATGTAAAAGGCAGCGAGGATGCCTACAAAACCGCACCGGTAAAGGTTGAACAAGAATATTCGATCCCGACGGAGGTGCATAACCCAATGGAACTGGGCGCTACCATCGCACGCTGGGATGCCGCTGATAAACTAACCATCTACACCAAAACCCAGGGCGTTAAGTCGGCGCAGCGCAGTATTGCACAGGCGTTTAATTTGCAGCCGGATAACGTGCATGTAACCGCGCCGTTTGTTGGCGGCGCTTTTGGGAGCGCACTGCGTACCTGGCCGCACGAAATTGCAGCAGCATTAGCCGCGCAGGTGGTTAAAAAGCCTGTAAAGTTAGTTTTGAGCCGCGCGGATATGTTCACCTCTATAGGATACCGCCCGCAGGCCTGGCAAAAAATAAGCCTGGGCGCTACGGCGGACGGAAAGCTGGTTGGCATTACCCACGAAGCCACGGCACAGACATCTGCCTATGAAGATTTTACCGAGGGTGTGGTCAATATCAGCCAGCTGATGTATGCATGCCCGAATGTGAATACCAAATACCGGATCGTTTCATTGAATGTAAATACGCCTACCCCTATGCGCGGCCCCGGCGAAGCTACAGGCGCCTTTGCGCTGGAATCTGCAATGGACGAATTGGCGTATGCGCTTAATATCGACCCGATAGAGTTGCGTATGCGCAATTACGCCGACACCGACCCTCAAACCGGCAAACCTTATTCAAGCAAGTTTTTAAATGATGCTTATAAGCTTGGCGCCGACGCGATTGGCTGGAGCAAACGTAACCCTAAGCCAGGCATGGTGATGGAAAACGGCTGGCTGGCCGGTTATGGAATGGCGGCAGGTATGTTCGGCGCTTACCGCGGATCAGCTACTGTAGTCGCCCGGTTGCTGGCAGACGGAACGCTTCATATTGAAACAGCGGTTACGGACATCGGTCCCGGCACAGGTACAGCCATGACCACTATCGCATCGGAGGTAATGGGCATTTCGTCCGACAAGATCAATTTTAAATTAGGCGACTCCAATATGCCGCCTTCCCCTACGCAGGGCGGTTCGTCGGTTACCGCGACTGTTGGCTCGGCTGTTAGCGATGCCTGCAACCAGCTTAAAGAAAAATTGAAGGAGCTTAACGGCAACAGCGAAAGCGCCAGTTCGGGTTACGCTCAAATATTGCAGCAGCACAATTTACCGCAGCTGGAGGTTACCGTTACATCCAAGGGTGGCCCCGAGTTGGGCAAATATGCGATGTATTCGTGGTCAGTGCATTTTATTAAGGTATTGGTGAACCCGGCTACAGGCGTGGTAAAGATCGATAAAGGCCTTTCTGTTGCAGATGCGGGAAAGATCGTCAGCCCAAAAACGGCGCGGAGCCAGATGATCGGCGGTTCGATAATGGGGGCAGGTATGGCATTAATGGAAGAGGCTGTGATCGACCACCGTTACGGCCGGCTGGTAAATAACAACTTTGCTGATTACCATGTGCCGGTACAGGCGGATATACCGCAAATCGAAGCCTTGTTTGTCAATAAACCTGATCCTTACCTGAACCCTATGGGTTCAAAAGGAATGGGCGAAATTGCAACGATAGGTGTTGCCGCGGCAGTAGCCAACGCAGTATTTAATGCAACGGGAAAACGAGTAAGGGACTTGCCTATTACGCCTGATAAATTGGTGTAATGGTACAGAGACGCAATGTATTGCGTCTCTACGATAATATCAGAACTTCAAATTCGCCTTCAGCCATTGCTGAACTTCTTCCTGTTTGGTGATCTCGCTAGGCATTTTATCATGGATGAGTTTTTCCATCTTGTTACCCGTGTTCGAAAAGCGGTAATCCCAAAGCGACATCAGCTTGTTGATCAGGTAAACCATTTCATTACCTTCCTCCTTGTTAAATATGGTGTCATCCGGCCTGCCGTTTACCCGCGGATCATGCTGAATATAAGCAGTCCATTTGTAATCGGTATAATGCAGGTTTCTTCTTGAGAACAGGATCATGGCGGCGGCTAATTTTCGTAAAGGTACTGTTAATTAATGGTCTTGTGCTTTTTTTCGCTGTTAATATCATCATGCAGAATTTCTCCAGAATGCGGACAAGCTTTCTACAGATTGAAGTTTTATCATTGACTAAAACTAACCAGAATATGAAGAAGAAATTATTATTCGCCGTTGCTATAGTAGCTGCAGCGACCGCTGTAAAAGCCCAGAACCTTAAATCCAAAGATGTACCCGCGGCCGTAAAATCCGAACTGGCAAAAAAATATCCGGAAGCTGCTTCCCATAAGGTAAGCTGGGAAAAAGAAAAAGGCAATTTCGAAGCCAACTGGGGCGGAAAATCGGGCGAGGATAACTCTGTTGTAATTACACCTGCAGGTACCTTTGTTGAGATCGTTAAAGCCATTTCCATTTCGGACCTGCCTAAATCAGTTGCCCCGTATGTAAAAGCACACTATAACGGCGCGAAAATAAAAGAAGCCGGTCGGGTAACCGATGCCGCCGGTAAAACCATGTACGAAGCCGAAATAAAAGGCGGCGACCTCATTTTTGACGAGAATGGCAAGTTTTTGAAGAAGGACTGAGGAGGAGAAGCAAGAAGTTAAGAGACAGGAAGCAAGGCCGGTCATTTTTCATCTTGCTTCCTGCTTCTCATTGTCTTGATTCTTATGACACTATTTTGTCAGTGTTCCAATTTGTGAATATGGAACACCTGGAACATCCCGAACATGGCGCGAACAACCCCGAACACCCGCGAACACGCCAATAAACCAAAACACCGCTCGCCCGCCAGGCAATTATTCCGTCTTACCGGGAAGAAATGCCGCGGGTACCAGCGCAACCAATAAGCAAAACGCCACAAACGCCGAACCCACGCCTATGATCACCCCATGCGCTACCGTGCGCTTGCCGCGGGTATGGTGGTAAGCTACCCGCCGGAAGGTATGCACATAATCCGAATCCCGTAAAAGCGCAGCATCGGCGGTGGTGGACGGGCTGGGTTTAAAATAGTCGGAGGTTTTGTGGCGGTGTGCTCTCAGTTTTTTGAGATCCGCGCTGCTGAGGCTGAACTTTTTGGCATCGGCTTTGGCTATGCGGGCCACCGAATCGCGGTGGGTGGCTTGGGCGCGCGCGCCGAAATATAAGCAGGCTATTAAAACGCAGGTGATAAAAAAGGTTTTTAGCATAGTTAAAGATAGTGAAATATCGATAGTTTGTGTTTTTTAGGATATACGCGCCGCGCACGCCAAACGTGACACCGGTTCGCTGGTTTCCTGCGCCAAAATCGCAGCTTTAAGAAACCCACTTTTTAAACCGTATATTCGTACATTTGTATAAAGGAGGTATGTTATGCTTGCAGCAATAAAAGGTTATTACGAAAAAGGGAAGATCATCCTTAAAGAAGAAGCGCCTGTTAAAGCAAAGACTGATGTAATTATTACTTTTCTCACCGAGGATCGCGCGGCGTTAGCCGGAAAAAGGATCCCGGGCGGTTTGAAGGGAAAGGTTTCCCTGCCCGACGATTTTAATGAACCTCTGGATGATTTGAAAGATTACAGGTAATGGCCGGCCTTAATTACCTGTTAGACACACATAGCTTAATTTGGTTCCAGGAAAATAACCCAAAGATTCCTGAGCAAATAATGAATCTTATTCAGCACTCTGATAATGTTATCTACTTTAGCCAGGTTAGTTTATTCGAGATCAGTATCAAACAATCTATAGGTAAATTACCTGCGTTTTCTGCAACAATTGAAGAGATTTACAACCAGGCCATGCAAGATGGGTTCACTTTCCTTCCAATTCAAAACAAGCATATTTTCGGTTACAATAGCATCCCACTTTTAAAAGATCACCGCGACCCTTTCGACCGCCTGCTGATTACAACTGCCCGGGAAGAAAATGCCATTATCCTGTCGGCCGATGAGCAGCTCCTGTTATACGCCGGTGTAGTACAAGTGCTTTGGTAATGGCATTCTCTCAAATACTTAACAAGCCTGCTCAATATTCAGTGTTCGATATTCTTTTAGCCTCCGCCCTTGCAGGAGTTGTTTTCGGCAAACGAGATTGCTTTTGTTGGTGATGGAGTTATTGCTGAAAGCTGGCTTTTTCCACCGCAACTATAAAATCCGCTAAGCCTATTTCCGCATTTCCCGTTTCATCGGTATACTCCACGCTTTCAAACTCATGAAATGTATGGTCGATCTCGTTATCCCACACGCCGAAATGCAGATCGGGTAGCTTCCATTCGTTTACATAAAACCATTCGCCGTAAATGAGCTTGGATTTGATTAGCGCTTCTAATCCGGCCAAATCAATATTGTCAGGGTTAGCGAAAATTACTGAACTGTAGTTTTTATAGTTGCCGCCGTCGCGATAAAGGTAATTGAATTTGATATTTGGCATGCGTCAACATAAAAGGACGGAGAAGGCTTGTCAATCAGATATAAGTGACCTTATAGTTAATTGTTCAATGAAGTGAGTTCTTCTATTTCAATATCTGAAAATGATTCCTGCCGAATGTATCGATTGAAAAGTATTTCTGGATTTATATAAGCATTTATTATAGGTTTATTGGTAACTGCATTCTCAATAAATACCGAACCGATTAATTCCATTATCTTATCTGTACCAAACAAACCGGGAAATATCAACATATTGACATATTCAGTCGAGAAGTTTAACCAATCAGCAGCCGAACTACTACGACTTAAAATAAATTCATAAAAATACTGCTTGATAATATCGCCGACGCCAGGATTATTTTCGGACTGTTGGTTAATTTCGTTGAATTGAAACATGTAATACTTGGCATCTATAATAAGCACTCGCGATTTATTTTCATTGTTAAGCCATCTTATTACGTCGGGCCTAACCGTTTGTTTCTCGGAGATAATTGTTCCCGAATTGCTTACCCACGTTGGCGACGACAGGTATTTCTTATAGCCATGGTACTGATTTTTAAAACAAAAACTTACACCGGCCTCCCATACATGTTCGAATTTATTTTTACCGTACAAAGTATAAGCATTTTCTCCATATAAGCCAGAGCCATTTATTAGTTCAGCAAGCGCTTTCAGAAGGGCTATATTTCTATCATTAAATGTAATTCTGAGTTCTTTTTCAATTGCACTTATTAAAAAATATTTGTCACCAATATCTGTCAATTCCGATATCAGCTTTACGTTTGCGTCTATTTCAATATCGAGCAATTCTGAATACTTGTCAGTACAGTATTGAATAGCCCAATTATGAATTTTACTGATGATGTTGTTTGTTACCAATAGATTTTCATTACTATACACGTCAAAATAATAGGGGTAATTTGATATTACAGGGTAAGAAATCTCTATTGTATAATCCCACAAAATTTCATTTTCCGAATTATTTATGACGTTTTTTTGAAAGATACTCCATAAGCCGTTTTGCAAATAGTCATTTAAGATAAAATCAGCGAGAGAAATTTCGCTATTTATTGAATGGGAAGAATAATTAACAATTTCAGAATCAGGTATGTCTAAATCTACATTGGTCTGATAAATCTTGAGAACTTTAATTAATTGTTTAGCCTGATCAATATAATGTTTGTCTGTCTTGAGTTGGCCTTTAAGATACTTAGGTAAAATACAAAATAAATTAGTCGCATGTGCTGCAATGCCAGTGTAAGAAAACTTGACCGCCTCGTTTGTTACAGACAGATACCCATTTTCTAAAAAAACGTTATAAAGGTTTCCTAAACCGTTTTGAATATATGTATGGCTATATTGTTCCGCTTGCTCGAAAAGAAATATTATTTTATTTTTATTCTGATACATTTGGTAGTGCATCAAGCTTATCCGTTAATACTTGAACAAACACACGTTCATTGGAATCATATAATTCGATGATATTACTAAAAGTATCCGCTTCAAACAATTTACGATGATTGTGTCTTAAAACATCATCTCGAAGGTATAACAAAAGTTTATTTTTTATCGAATTGCTATCGATTAGTTCTGCCTCATTTAAAAAAAATGGACCTATTAATCTATCTTCCGGTATTTTACAATCAACACTAAGAAATGTGTTAATTACCCGCCGAAATGTATTCCAGTTGTATTCTTTTGTTCCAAATGAAATTAACTTCCCCTCGCATATTTCTTGATTTTTATTTAACGAGAGATATTCAAAACTCCATCTGCGTTTGAACGCTGAGTCCATATGGAAGACTCCTTGATCTGCACTATTCATGGTCGCCCATATATAAAGATTGGACGGCAAAAATATTCCATCTTTTACTTTATCAAATTCATTACCCAGCCTCCCTTTTAGATATAACATTGCCTCATCGGAAAGCATCACCTTGTAATCGCTAACTCCGTTCTTGCGATCAAGCAACTGAAAAATCTCTCCAAATACCGCAGCAGCGTTTGCTCTATTTATCTCTTCGATCATTAAGAGATAGGGATCATTTGATAGCAACGCCTCCGATAAAGCTTGCAAAAACGGACCTGGAGTAAATGAATAGTCTATAACTGGTTCATTAATGATATTATCATTTTTTTCTCCCAGCCCCTTTGTATCATAAAATTCGACTGTCGTCGCTGGCTTTTTGTAATATGTTATAGGCTTATAAGTGCCTGCAAACTTTGCATAAGAGTAATCGGGATAGAATGTAATCCTCTTCTTTCGGTTTCCAAAAACAGTGGAGCGCTTTTCTAATTCGTTGCTTTTGCCCGTACCAGGGGCTCCGTACATGATGAAATTATGTTTGTATTCTACCCCTAATATTATATTTTCGTTAACCATTCCAAAATAATTAAAAAATTTAGTTTTGTCATTGCGATTCGTGGTTCCGGGATCTGTTATAAACGCAGTTAAATCATCAAACGCTACTCCTGCCTTAGGCTTCAATTTCTCATTTTCTATGGAAATAACATCAGAATAAAAATTGATTGCGTTTGTCAAAATATCATCGTTTCCGATTGATTCTTTAAAAACATTTTTTTTTGCATCATTCCAATTAACGACGCCTTTTTTTGATACAATATACTCACAAAATTTTCCGTGAACACCTATTGGATCCAAGTTAGCGAAACCTATTTTTGTATAAGGATTCGGAACGTAATATTTAGTTAGCCAATTTTTGAGATATTCAATAATTTCATGAACATTAGGCTCATTTCTAAATCGCGGATAATAGGTGTCATCATCTTCGTAATAAAGTCCTAACTGACAAGCTAATTGATACGCTGTTTGAAAAAAATTACTTCCAAAATTCTTGTTAATTATTGCTCTTGCCTCTCGGGACGGCATAACGGATTTAGGAAGAATATTTATAATTTCTTTTACCGTCTTAATATAAGGATTACGCCATCGGCAAATTGGATCCGCCATTCAGTGAATATAGATTTATCTTACTAAGATTAGAAGAAAAATTAGTTTAAAAGAATTTAACTTGAAAATAACTTTGCTTTTAACGATTTAAAGCTAACTCTCTCTCCATATAAGACTGGTAACAACCCGTTATGAGGTTCGCTACCTAGGAGGCAAATTTCGTGATATCCATTTGTTTAAGTACCGCTATTAGCATATCCACAATAATACTGTTGCCAGCTTGACGATAAGCCTGTGTATCACTTACTTCTATCTTAAAGTCGTCGCGAAAACCCATTAATCTTAAACACTCTCTTGGAGTAAGTTTGCGTATCCGCCCTTTATGGGTAACATAATTATCAACGCCAGCCCGATGCATTTTATGCATTGATTGTAATAACGGCCTGGCAATTTCAAGGTCAGTTTTCGTACTCGTTTTCCAGTTTTTTGTGCCGCCGGCTAGTACGTAATCTCTTACTTTGTCCGATAAGTAGTATTTCTCTTCAACGTCTTTTACATCAAAAATAAATTCATCAAAGGCGGCTTCATCATACTCAGGCTCAAAAATAAAATCTCCGTGCCAGTTAAATTGTTGGTTTGCCTTTTGACAAAGTGCGATATCTCCGTTAATTTGGGTGTATCGCTTCAGCCTGTTTTTAGTGCTTGTTACGAACTTTATTCCTTTTTCTTTAAGATAATATTTAGTATCTGTATAGTCTTCTAAAAAATCCTGCATTGTATGTTCCAAAGGAACTTTTATTGGAAAACTGAAATCTATAGAATGATCCAAAAAACCAACTACCACAATACGTTCTCTGTGTTGAGGAATCCCAAAATCTTTGCCGTTAAGCAGTTTTGAATATATTTTATAGCCAAGTTCTTTAAAAACAGCTTGTACAACCTTCCATGTGTTACCTCCATCATGATTAGTTAAACCTTTCACATTTTCATAAATAAACACTTTGGGTTTTGTTTCGTTGACAATCCTTGCAAAGTCATAAAACAAAGTCCCTCTAATATCATCTAAGCCCATTCTTTTTCCCACCATGGAAAATGCTTGACAGGGACTTCCCCCAACAAGTAGATCTACTTTGTTTATATATCTTTTTGCATCAAATTGAGTAACGTCGTTATGCCAGTCATCGGCGTCCAGCGAATAGTTTGCCATATAACTCTTCTTAACATGGGTGTCTATGTCGCTTGCAAATACTATTGAAGATTTTAAATTGAGCCTTTTTAACGCATGTTCAACGGCGCCGATGCCGCTAAATAGTGTTCCAAGCTTAATTGTGGCGTTTGGATTCAAAAACGCTTTTTGCTGCCAATTTCCATGGTAAAATTCAGCGTCAAAGGAGGTTTGGTAGGGAATTAACGGGTCTTCAACTAATAGTTCAGATAGTCTCATAGGCCAATTGTTGTTATCAAATATAAATTTTTTTCGATAAAAACCAGAATTTTTAGCAAAAATGCACTAATTATCTTGGTTTTAAAGCGAAAATTTTAAAATTGGCTATCAAAAATATTCTTATCACATACCATTGGTCTACTTTAACAATTCAATTACAGAATTTAAAGTGTTTTCTTGAATCTTGTTTTTCAACTCACATTCCCATATCTTAATAATATTCCAGCCGGCGGCTGCTAAAAGATTTTCAGCATTACTGTCGTTAATAGTATTGGTACCGATTTTATTCAGCCACCATTCGGTGCGGGATTTCGGCACTACATAATATTTACATCCCTCGTGCCCATGCCAGAAGCAGCCATGAATAAAGATCACCGTTTTATATTTAGGCAGCACAATATCCGGCTTGCCGGGCATATCCTTTACATGCAAACGATACCGGAAACCGTTTTTATGCAGAAACTTCCGCACCAGCATCTCTGGCTTCGTATCCTTGCTCCGGATGCGCGACATATTATAGCTGCGGGTTTCTTTGGAATGCACATCGGCCATAAGGCAAAAATACAACAAAGTTCAACAGGCTATTCTAAAGCATTCCCGACCATCCTTCTGTCTTAAAAACTCCAGCCTCCCTTTGGCCCCCGCTCTACTAGTTATGATGGGTAAGGGCGAACAAAACCAACATGAAGCCTACCAGCGCAACCACAATGCTTCCCCCAACGATTAGCGCGGTGCGCCCGGGATGGGGCGGCCGGTTAAGTGTTTGGTAAAAGGCTGCGGTACGGAAGGCCTTTACGTACGATGAGTCGCCGAGCAGGCGGGCATCATGCGTATAGGCGGCGGTTGGCTTAAAATAATCGGACGTGTTGGGGAAATGGCCGTCGGTAAATTTTTCAAATAGTTTGTCGTTCAGCCAAAATTCGCCAGCATCCTTTTTGGCTGTTTTTTCAGTGGGGCGTGAATAGTCGGGCTCGTAGCCCGCCTGGCCGGGCCTTCGCAATACCAATATATCATGAAGCGAAGGCCTGCGCCTGTTTATGGTATTATAAAAAGCCGCGTCGCGGAAGGTTTGCACATACAGCGAGTCGTTGAGCAATTGAGCCCGCGATGTGGAGGCCGCCGTCGGTTTAAAATGGTCCGACATGCTGGGAAAGTTCTCCGCGCGGAATTTCTTGAGGTCGGCCGTGTTCAGCCTAAACGTGCGGGCATCCCTGGTGGCCCAGCGGATGATCCGCGCTGAATCTTCCGGCGTAGTTTGCGCGCTTGCATGGTTAAGGGTAACAACAACAATTAAAACAGTGGCAAGGATAAGCTTCATAATGATGGGTTTAGGGAGGGTGTTTTTGTAAATATATTGATTTTCAGCGGGTAAAATTACAGTGTGATCCAGAGGACTGTATGCGTCTGCCTGAAGGAGACAACTCTAATAAATAAGGGCATAAACAAACGCTGGAGGATTTCGCACGTCAGCAACCGGGGAGTAAAAGCGCATTGGAGGATTGGACTGAAAAACTAAGGCTTGCAGACTGGGAGCAACCGGGTAATATGAAAAATACCTATAACACCGCCGACCTTTTGGGTAAAAGCAGCAGCAGGGTAGTTTTTGATATTGCCGGCAATAATTACAGGATGATCTGCAAATATCTTTTCGGAGCCAGGCAAGTGCATTTGTTTGTATGCTGGGTGGGCACACATGCCGAATACGATAAAATTTGTAAGCGGGGCGAGCAATACACTATCAATCATTATTAACATGGAAACGACAGCAATAAAATATAGCATCATTAAAAGTAAAATCCAGTACGATCAATATTGCGATCAACTGGAAGCCCTGCTGCTTATTGAAAATACCGAAATGCTGCAAGACGAAATTGACCTGTTAACATTGCTGATCGAAAAGTACGATGAAGAGCATAATACATTTAATGAAACTGACCCTATTACTCTTTTACGTTCGTTTATGCACGATCATCATTTAAAACCGCAGGATATGACCGTGATTTTAGGCATCAGCAAAGGCTATGTATCTGACATCCTAAATTATAAAAAAGGCCTATCTAAAGATGTTATCCGCAAATTAGCCGACCATTTCAAAGTGCGGCAGGAGGCGTTTAACCGGCCGTATAAACTGGTATCGCCCATCAACGCGCATTTGCGCAATGCAAGCGTGATGAACACGACAAAACAATTGGTATAATAAACATTAACTGCTATAGCGCGGCAACCCCATTGCCCTGCATTGGCGCTAATGCATACCGGCGCGATGCTTCTCCGCCTGCGGCGTATCGCAATGACATATGGCCAATGCCTTCATCGCTCCAATCCCGCTCTCCATCGATTTAATTCTCCTGCTCATCTATTGCATTTTTTATTACAGATAGGTTATATTTACTTTTAGTTGTGTCAGTTCAACACAATAAAGGCCTTCATTATCTCACTAAGCCCAACCAACGGCTTACCAATTAAACCTGTTATGAAATTTAAATTCTACGTATCTGTAATCCTATCATTGTCCTGCGCGGCAGTTTTACTGGTCGTACTGGCCGGGATGACTTCCATCGCCGACGACAGCTTTATCCTCGTTAAAAATCCAAACGGGCCAACACTGGGTTATTCGCCTGCATCGGGCGTAAAAATTTTAACGGTGGACGGCCTCAAATTCAAGGATCTCAACAAAAATGGCAAACTCGACAAATATGAAGACTGGCGCCTTCCGGCAGATATACGGGCGAAGGACCTGGCCTCAAAGCTGTCCATCCCGCAGATCGCGGGGCTGATGCTGTACAGCGCGCACCAGGCTATCCCGGCTTCAGCCGGACCACTTGGCGCAGGCACTTACGGCGGTAAAAAATTTAGCGAAGGCGGCATCGATCCCTCGTGGGTAAGCGACCAGCAGAAGAAATTTTTGGTGAACGATAATTTAAGGCATGTGCTGGTTACCTCGGTGCAAACGCCCGAAGTTGCCGCCAAATGGAACAACAACGTGCAGGCATTGGTGGAGGGCATCGGCTTCGGCATACCGGCCAACAATAGCTCCGACCCGCGGCACAGCACCAACTCGGGCGTGGAATATACCGCCGGGGCGGGAGGAAAAATATCGCAATGGCCCGACCAGCTTGGCCTTGCCGCAACGTTCGACCCTGCCGTTGTGCAGCAATTTGGTTCTATCGCCGCAAGGGAATACCGCGCTTTAGGCATAGCCACCGCGCTGTCCCCGCAGATCGACCTTGGTTCCGAGCCGCGCTGGGCACGTATCAATGGCACTTTTGGTGAAGACCCGCAGCTGGCGGCCGATATGGCCCGCGCGTATGTGGATGGGTTCCAAACCTCTACCGGCAACGCCGAGATCAGCGGCGGATGGGGCTACCACAGCGTTAACGCCATGATGAAGCACTGGCCGGGCGGTGGCCCCGAAGAGGGCGGCCGCGACGCGCACTTTGCCTATGGCAAGTTTGCCGTTTACCCGGGAAATAATTTTGATGAACATTTGGTGTCCTTCGTGGATGGCGCGCTGAAGCTGTCGGGCAAAACAAAAATGGCCGCGGCGGTGATGCCGTATTACACCATATCGTACAACCGCGACGTAACCGGCGCCAACGGTGGCAACAGCTACAGCAAATACCTCATCACCGACCTGCTGCGCGCAAAATACCATTACGACGGTGTGGTGTGCACCGATTGGGGTGTTACCGCAGATGAAGGTAAAACGCCGGATATTTTCGCCGGGAAATCGTGGGGTATGGAGACTAAAACCGTTGCCGAGCGCCACTACAAAATTCTAATGGCCGGCGTGGACCAGTTTGGCGGCAATAACGATGCGGGCCCGGTTATTGAAGCTTATAACATGGGCGTTAAGGAACACGGCGAGCCATTTATGCGCGCACGGTTCGAGCAATCGGCGGTTAGGTTGCTGCGTAATATTTTCAGGGTGGGCCTTTTTGAAAACCCTTACCTGGATGTGGACCACTCCAAACAAACCGTGGGCAACCCGGAGTTTATGACAGCAGGCTTTAACGCGCAGCTTAAATCCATCGTGATGCTGAAAAACCATACGGGCGTGCTTCCCCTTCAAAAGGGCAAAACGGTTTATATGCCGAAAAAATATTTTCCATCGGTACGCGGGTTTTTCGGCCCGCCGTCGAAGGAAAGATGGGAAGAGGCCGTAAGCGCGGCAACCGCGCAAAAATATTTCAACTTAACCGATGATCCGGCTAAAGCCGACTATGCCATTGTGTTTGTAAGCAGCCCCAGCGGCGGCGCAGGCTACGATGCCGACGATGCAAAGGCAGGCGGCAGCGGCTACGTACCCATCACCCTGCAATACGGCGCCTATACCGCCAACGACGCCCGCGCGCAAAGCATCGCCGCCGGCGACCCGGTTGAACCCGGCATAACCAATCGCACCTACAAAGGCAAAAGCATTACCGCCGCAAACTATAACGACTTAAAAACCATCCGCGAAACAAAGGCGGCCATGCACGGCAAGCCTGTTATCGTGGTGATCACCCTTACCAAGCCGGCTATCCCCACCGAGTTTGAACCGGATGCGAATGCCATCGTTGCTACCTTCGGCGTGCAAAACCAGGCTGTATTGGATATATTGACCGGCGCAGCCGAGCCATCGGGCTTACTGCCCTTCCAGATGCCCGCCAATATGCAAACCGTCGAGCTGCAGGACGAGGACATCCCGCACGATATGATCTGTTATACTGACGCCGACCACCATACCTATGATTTCGGTTTCGGCCTTAATTGGAACGGCGTAATACACGATGCCCGCACCGCCAGGTATGTAAACCGCGTACCCAAGCCGATGATACACGCCAGCGGAAATATGATCACCATCACAACCAAACCCGGCACCAAGGTGTACTACACCACCAACGGCGCTACACCGTCGTTCGCAAAGGCCGATGAATATGTAAAACCATTTAATATCACAAGCGGCGCCACGGTAAAAGCCATTGCAAAGGTATATGGGATGGATAATAGTAGTATGGTAGTGTATAAAGGGAAGTAAAAGAAAAGGAATAACGAACACCGAATATTGAATGCTGAATGTCGAAGTAAACTTCGGTGTTCAGTGTTCGATACTATAAATAAACAAACAAGTCATACTGTCCGCTGACAAGCGGATCAGCACCTCACACGCATGGTCGACGCCAGGCAGGCGACGAGTTAACTCACCCCGACGCGGCTTCGCCCGTCGACCCTCCCGATAGCTATCGGGACTACCTGCGGTAAAGAGGGTGAAGAAATTTTTTTATTCTTGTCCCTACCCTCTTTCCGGCTTGCCGGAGAGAGGGTGGTCAAGCGAAGCGCCGACCGGGTGAGTCAATACTGCGCTATGCCATTTCTCTCTTCCTCACCCGACCAATCCACAAAATCCCTCTACCAATCCTGCCTCTCACCCGACAAAGCGTTTATTATACTAATTATTAGCCATTTATGCCGTTTAGCGACTCAAAAACGAGGTTGGTCTATTACTAATCCGCGGTGGTCTATTTCATTTTTTTAATGGGTTTTCCTGATGTTTCTTTGTTCTGTGAAACATTAACAAACACATTTAAAAACAATATTTAAAATTTAGAAATCATGAAAACATCAATCAAATTCACCGCATTATTATTACTGGCAGGCGCAAGCGTTTTTGCCGCAATTCCAGCAAAAGCAGCCATCCCCCCAAAACTGGATGCTGTAACTTTTAGTTCATTGCCTGCTTTAAACGGCCTGGCTATTAAAGCCGAAAAAGTAACCGGCAAGGCCGTGATCATCATCTCGGACCAAGACGGTAACGTAATACGAAAAGATGTTCTGTCAAACAAAAAAGGTATGGAAAAAGATTATATCTTAACCAAACTTGATGAAGGCGACTATACCATCGAGGTTGTTTCAAAAGGCAAATCTGTAAAACAAGACATCCATGTTTACACCGACGGTAACGAGAAGTATTTCTTTATAAAAGGCTAAACCCCACCGGCTCAAAGCAAAAAAAAATCGCCGTCAATAATTGACGGCGATTTTTTTTTGCTTTGAAATCAGACTTACGAAGTTTCGAAAACCTCGTAATCCTTTAACGGCCGGAAACCCATCCCTGCAACTTACAACTCACCCCTAAACCCACTTACTCAAAAATCCGCTGAATGCCTCTTTATACTGGTCGCCAACGGTGATGTTTACTTTGCCTATCTGTAAGGCGTTGCGGGTAATGGAGTTGATCTTATCCAGCGAAACGATGAACGAGCGGTGCACCCGCATAAAGCGCTTGGAGGGCAGTTTTTCTTCGAGGGATTTCAGGCTGGTTAGGGAAAGTACAGGTTTCTCGGCGCTCTTCAGCCATACTTTCACATAATCCTTCAACCCCTCTATATAAAGAATATCATTTAAGGCGATGCGCACCAGCTGGTACTCCACCTTTAAAAACAGGTATTCATCTTCTATGCGTTCTTCCGCTGCAGCGGCGGGAGCGGCAGTAGCCGGTGCCGCGTTTGATTTTTCAAGCAACTCGCCATAGGCCAGGGCTTTATTGGCGGCATGTAAAAACTCTTCGTAATTGAATGGCTTAAGCAGGTAATCCAGCGCATCAACCCGATAGCCCTCCAGCGCGAACTGGTTGTAAGCCGTGGTGAAAATAATGCGCGGCTTGTTGCTTTTGCTGTTGTCGAGCACACGGGCTAATTCAATGCCGTTCAGATCGGGCATTTGTATATCCAGGAAAACTACATCTATCTTTTGGGCATGGATAGCCCTCAACGCCTCAACCGCATTCGAAAATCGTCCCACTAAATTTAAAAACGGCGTTTGCTCAATAAAAGAACAAACCAGGCCAAGGGCCAGCGGTTCGTCGTCAACAGCAATACAATTTAATGTCATGACAGGTCGAGCGTTAAGTGTACCAAATAGATATTTTCTTCCTTATCCTCGTGTATCAGCAAAGTGTATTTTCCGGGATATAACAAGTCGAGCCTGCGGCGGGTATTATTCAGCCCTATGCCGCTGGCTTCCTCTAAGTTATTACTTTGTTCCTTAATAATCGTATTTACCACCTTTAATTCGAGGATATTATCGCGCTGTTCAACCGATATCTCGATGTGGCTGGGCTGCGTGGCGCTGACACCATGCTTAAAAGCATTTTCTACAAATGGCAGAAATATCATCGGCGCTACCGACATATCCTTAACCAAAGCCGGTGACTTGAAATCAATTTTTACCACATCGGTGAGCCGCAATTGCATCAGGCTGATATAGTCTTTAATAAAAGCAATTTCCTGGCTCAGCTGGGTGGTGCTGTTTTGGGTATCATATAACACATAGCGCATCATCCGCGAAAGCTGGTGTATGGCTTTGCGCGATGTTTCGGCATTTACATGCGTAAGTGCATAAATATTATTAAGCGTGTTAAAAAAGAAATGTGGGTTGATTTGCGCTTTGAGGAACGACAGTTCCGAACTGATTCTATCCTGCTCCATCTCCTGGTGCACCTGCCTGTCTTTCTGCCATTTTTGTATAACGGTTATGCTTGTGCCTATGCCCAGTACCAATGCAACAGTTGCGCCCAAAGCTGCCATCATGCCAACATCGGCAGCATGGCCCTTGCCTCCGCCGCGGTGATGAACCTGGCCGCGATGAAATGCGGCGTCCATAAGTTGGTGCAGGTTAAGCCACTGGTCGAGGTAGCTGCTTATCAAAACGATAAATGGGGTAATGAAAATTAAGATCAGGAAATAAATGCCGTTGCGGTCTTTCAATAAAAACCGGGGAACAAATACAAACGAATTGAGATAGTAGGCAATAATTACAAGCCCCAGCACAATGCTTTGTTTTATCCATAGCTGGTATGGCAAGGTAATGCTCCATGTAATCGGCTGGAAAAAGTAGATCATCCCGAAAACCATCCATATTAAAACATGAATAATAATCGTTACCAGCGTACTTTTTGATTTTTGTATGATCATTGTGTATTATTTAATTGTAGAAGCAAGACAAAAGTTGATAATTTTTCCGCTTCCATCCTGACTCTTGCTTCTTAACCTGGTTCTTAAAGCATTGACTCCAGCCCTCACCTATAATCTCCTGATTGCCAACGGCCTGTTTATAACAACAATATTACAAACGAATACAACATAAAGCCAATCAAAATCTATGAGTACCTATACTTTACCGACAGGCAGGTAATATTTGCCGCCAGAAACCGGCTTTTATGACTTGTGTAAAAAAATTGCCTTTTAACGGTAAAAAACAAGCTTTTATCTATTTCCTTTCCGCTTTTGTCTATTCTTTTTTTTTAATGCACCATTTTGGTATTGCTTTGCGTAACCTAACAGGGATAACTATGAAATTACGATACTTTTTTATTGCAGCGGCCCTTTTAATGAGCTTGCATAGTTTTGCGCAAATCGGGCGCGATGTGCACGGCACCGTGCAGGACAGTACTAAAATATCCCTCCCCGGTTCAACAGTTAAGCTGGTAGCCGGAAAAGACAGCGTAACAACCACTACCGACTTAAAGGGTGCATTTTTGTTTCCTGCTATTAAGGAAGGCCAGTTTAGCCTCGTAATACAATCCATCGGCTACGAGCCCGTAAGACGGCGCATCGTTTTGGATAACACCAACAACCCGGTGTTTCTGCGCCCCATCGTTTTAAAGCCATCAGTAACCATGCTTGGCGTGGTTACCATTACCGATGTGCTGCCTGTTAAAATAAAAGAAGATACCGTTGAGTTTAACGCCGCCGCCTATAAAGTACGCGATGGCGCACCCATTGAGGACGTAATCAAAAAAGTACCTGGCGCCGATGTAGATAAGGATGGCAACATCACTTTCCAGGGTAAAAATGTTACCAAGGTGAGGGTTAACGGCAAGGATTTTTTTGGCGGCGACTTAAAAACAGCCACACAGAACCTGCCTGCCAATGCCGTACAGAACGTACAATTTTTAAATGATTATGGCGACCAGGCTAACCTTACGGGGATAAAAACCGGCGAACCGCAAACCGTTTTAAATATAAATATATTGCCCAGCCGAAACCATGGCACCTTTGGCCAGGTAAGCGCCGGCGGTGGACGCGATGCCATACCCGAAACACCCCTGGTTAAAGATGCAACCCGCTATATTTTGCAGGGCAACATGTTCAATTTTAACGGCAGCCAGCAAATTGCCGTACTAGGCAACCTTAATAATACCAACACCAACCTGTTTAACTTCGGCGGCCCTGGCGGGGGCGGCGGCAGGGGACCCGGTGGCGGCGGCCCTCCGGGAGGAAACAATGCCACCAACGGTATTACCACTACCCGTTCGGTTGGCTTAAACTATCGCGACTCGTGGGGTAAAAAAATAACCGTTTACGGCAGCTACAGCCTTACCGACAATACCGTGAATACCATTAGCTCGGTAATACAAAACAACATCTCGCTGAGCAACCCGAGTACAAACATGCAAAGCAGCACCCAGGAGGATAAAAAGCTAAACCACCGCTTAACCTTTAACCTGGAGTATAAGCCCGATACCATAAACTATTTGAAGATCAGCCCGTCGTACTCCTATGCTGGGCTTAACACCACGCAAACCGGGGCAAACAAACTGGCTAATGACACATCGTTGATATCGCAATATAATTTTAATGCGTTGAGCCATTCGTCGGCGCCCAATTACGGCGTAAACGTGCTGTTTAATCACCGTTTTAATGGTCATGGCCGTAATTTCAGCGTTAATGTTGGTGCAGGCAACACATCGAGCAACGCATTTCAAAACCCGGTTTATACCTACATCGCCGGCGCAGCCAACGCCCCGCTTGATCAGTTTATCAATACCAACAGCCGTACCGATACCCTGGGAGCTTTCTTCTCGTATATTGAGCCTATCGCAAAACACTCCTACCTGGAACTGAACTACAATTATCGCCATTCATATACCACGGCTGATAAGCTTACCGATACATTAGATGGAAACAACCAATTAAACTATTATCCCCTATTAAGCAATAACTATAATTTCACGTTTATTACCAACCGTTTTGGTTTAAACTACAGGTTTGTTCAAAAGAAGTATAACTATGTATTAGGTATAACGGCTCAGCCATCTTCGCTCGAAGGAAGTTCACCAAACAGCAACCCTACACGCGTTAACGATTTCAACGTTTCGCCTAATGCGCATTTCATTTATAATTTCTCGCGCACGCAGTCGTTCAGCGCCAATTATAGCGGCAGCAGCAGCCAGCCGACATTTTCGGAGTTGCAGCCGGTTACCGACTTCTCGAATGCATCGTACCCGATTACCGGTAACCCAAACCTGAAACAAGAATACAATAACGTATTCTCGCTGAGGTACAATAACTTTATGTTCGAGTCGGGAAACGTATTTTTCACCAATGTCAATTTTGTTCAAACTGATAATAAAATCGTTTCAAATACCATAACCTATCCGCGCAATTATCCCACCAACAAAAGGCTGGCAGGCGCTATTGAAACACAATACCTTAACGCACCGGGATATTACCAGGCATCCGCGTTCTATATATTTGCCAAGCCCTGGGAAAAACGGAAGTATAATTTGTTTTTTGTCGGCAACTTGTCTTACAATAACAACATCTCGTACATCACCAGTGTCGATCCAACCACATTTGATTTCAACACGGAAAAAAATATTGCAAAAACACTTGTGGCTTCGCAGGGTGTACGTTTTAGGGTTGATATAACAGATGTGATTGATGCCGAGCTGAATACAAATTATGCAGTTAATTCATCAAAAAACTCCATTAATCAACCGGGCATTCAAAACAACTTCAGGATGTGGGTAGCAGGCCTTAATGGTAAAAACTATTTCTGGAAAAACTGGACCTATAGCTACGACTTTTCAAAAACAACTTATTATGGATACAAAGGCGCTACCAATCCCAACATTTTTAACACCTATGTTGAGCGCCGATTTTTAAAAGGGAACATGGCAACGCTGCGCGCTTCAGTAATGGATGTGTTTAATCAAAATGCCGGTTATACATCGTCTCAAAATGGCAACTTCATCACGCAAACCAATGCCAACAGGCTGGGCCGATACTACCTGTTAACCTTTACCTATCGCTTCCAAAAACTGGCAGGCAAGGCGCCTGATGGGCCTGGTATGAGGGGCTTTGGCCGCCCGCCCGGCGGCCCTGGTGGTCCCGGTGGACCTGGCGGCGATTAATTCCCAATGGAAAGAGCTTATTGTTCTTAGCAGAACATGAGAACGGGTCAAAACCGGGATTGACCTGGATTTAGTTGATTGGATTTATTCAGATCGGGCGTTCCGCGGTGAGAGGCGGAGCGCTTTTTTTGTGCAGAAAATTAGCTAAGCTATTGGTAAATAAACAAATAACAAACTTAAACATCCACAATCACGTACAAATATACTGCGTGAATCAATTCAGGTTGTTTATGCAAAAATGTGAACGCTTTTAGCAAATACAAGATTATAGCCATAAGTGCCTAACTAATCGCCAATGTCGCTTAAACACATTTTCACAATAATAATGCTATTTGCATTCTACAAAGCCTTTTCCCAAAGCTCGTTGAATAATCCTGAGCACTTGGCTGTAATTAATAGTCCCGCCACGTTACCGGTTGATTCGATAGAACAAAAAGACATCTCCGACATCTTTCCAAAAGCTGCTGACCGGAAAGTATCCGACAATAGGAAGTCGCCCGCCAATGCCATTTACTCTTTTATCCCATCTGCCGGATACACCCTCTCAACCGGCTTTGCTTTAGATTTAAGCAGTAATGTCGTTTTTTATACAAGTCCGTTTCATAGTGAAAACTCTTCAGTTGTTACCGCCGATATTGGTTATGATTCCAAAAGCCAAAAAGTTTTCCTTACCCGTGCAGAGATTTGGACTGTCGACAACGAATACAAAATAATAAGCGACCTGCGTTGGGAAAAATTCCCGGTTAACACCTACGGTTTAGGCACCTATACCACTTTTGCGACGAATAGCAACCTGGATTTTAATTATATGCGCATATATGGAACGATACTTAAAAAAATAGCGCCCGATTACTACGCCGGCTTGGGTTACGACCTGGATTATCATTATAATATCAATGCAACGGGCAGCCCGAATAATCCGGTGTCGGACTTTATGAAATACGGTCAAACATCGCGATCTGCGTCCTCGGGCATAAATTTTAATTTCCTGTTTGACAGCCGGAAAAATCCGCTCAACCCGCTGGCGGGCGGTTACGCCAGTATTAGTTACCGCGAAAATTCAAAGTTTCTGGGCAGTGATGCCGGCTGGAGGTCGCTGCAATTTGATTTAAGAAAATACATCAAACTCTCATCAAAATCGAACAATGTGCTGGCAATCTGGAGCATACTATCTTTTACCAATGGCAATGCGCCTTATCTTGATTTACCGTCAACCGGAAATGATATGTACAACAACAGCGGACGGGGGTATGCGATTGGCCGTTACAGGGGTTCAAACATGTTGTACTTAGAATGCGAATACCGTTTTGGTATAACTACGAATGGTTTGATTGGAGGCGTTGTTTTTGCCAACGGCGAAAGTTTTTCAGAATATCGCAGCAACACTTTTGAAACGGTTGCCCCGGCTGCGGGAGCAGGTTTAAGAATAAAGCTAAACAAACATTCCAATACAAATATTTGTATTGATTACGGGGTTGGTATCAAAGGCTCACGCGGCTTTTTTGTAAACCTCGGAGAAGTGTTTTAATACTCTCCATTAAGCGTATCATCTAAATTTCATGACCTGCGTTTATCTTTGCAAAGATAAACGCGTAAATACATCTGTTTGAAATCTATTAAATATATAATCCTTGCCAGCATCCTTTTTTGTTTTTTTAAAACCGAGGCTCAGCAGGACACTTCAAAATCCAAAAAAAATATTCCAGTTAAAGATGCCGATGCACCGGTCGATTCATCGAAACAACGTGATATTGTCGACATTATAAAAAGAGCATTTAACCGTAATACGCCTGCAGACGGCCGGAAATCGCATAAGTTGAATTTTTCTATTGTGCCGGCAGCGGGCTATTCCCTATCCTCGGGGTTTGCGGTTGATGTAAGTGGAAATGTTGCATTTTATACCGGCGATCCGCACCAGGACAATCTGTCGGAAATTGATGCCGAAACCGTATATGACACCCGCAGCCAAAAAATCCTGATCGTGCGTTCTACCATTTGGGGCGATGCCAACAGGTTTAAGCTGGTGACCGATATGCGCTGGGAAAAATACCCGATAGATACGTACGGCCTTGGCTCGTCGGCCACAAATGCCTCACTCAACCATCTGGACTATATGTATATACGTACATACGCCACCATATTCAAAAAGATAGTACCAAATTTTTACGGAGGTATAGGCTATAATCTGGATGACCATTACAATGTTTCGGCGTCGGGTAACGCCAATAATACGGTATCTGATTACCAGCGATTAGGCGGCGGCACGCAATCAAAATCATCGGGTGTTAATCTCGACCTGCTGTTTGATAACCGTCGTAACCCAATTAACCCGCTGAACGGCGGCTACGCATCGCTTTTTTACCGGCGCAATTACCAGTTTTTGGGCAGCGACAACAATTGGCAGGAAATTCAACTCGATTTACGTCGTTATTTCAGGCTATCGCCAAATTCAAATAATGTTCTCGCACTCTGGGCACTCACGCGGTTCACCACCGGAAACGTCCCTTATCTCGACTTACCTTCAACCGGTTCTGATATGTATAACAACGGCGGCCGGGGTTATGCCGAAGGCAGGTTCAGAGGAAAAGATATGCTCTACCTTGAGGGCGAGTACCGGTTTGGGATAATCAAAAACGGATTACTCGGTGGTGTTTTATTCGCTAATGGCGAAAGCTTTACCGGCTTGCAGGGCAGCAAGTTTCAAAAGATCGCACCGGCAGCAGGAACGGGGCTTCGCGTAAAAATCAATAAACACTCCAACACCAATGTCGCTATTGACTATGCTTTAGGCATGTACGGCTCACGAGGGTTTTTTGTGAACCTGGGAGAAGTCTTTTAGCGGAGAATCAAGACTGCAAGACCAGGTTTGTTGCTAGTCGTTACAGACTTTTTAACACAAAAAAGCCAGGAACCATTGAAATGATCTTCATCATTCCGTCTTGGCTCCTGGCTCTTATCATCTCGCCTTTTTTACCTACAAATACGATTGCAGTAAATTAGCTTTTGAGTTAGTTCTCAATCGCATTAAGGCTTTATCTTTTATCTGGCGAACACGCTCGCGGGTAAGATTAAATTTTTCTCCAATCTCTTCCAGCGAATGCGCTGCATTGCTGCCTAATCCAAAAAACAATACAATCACCTGCCTGTCGCGATCGGCTAAAATACTGAGTGAGCGTTTGATTTCCTGCGAAAGTGAATCGATCATCAAATCACTATCTGTAGCATTATCAGTACTTTGCAATACATCCAGCAACGTGTTTTCTTCACCGGCAATGAACGGCGCGTCAACCGATACCTGGCGGCCTGCATTTGATAGCGAATCGGAGATACGTTCAACTGTCGTTTCCATATCCTCGGCCAGTTCTTCCGGAGTAGGCTGGCGTTCCAGGTGCTGCTCAAGCTTAGAAGCCGATTTATGAATTTTGCTTAGCGAACCGATCTGGTTCAACGGCAAACGCACAATACGGCTTTGTTCGGCTACAGCCGATAAGATGGACTGGCGAATCCACCATACGGCGTATGATATAAATTTAAATCCTTTTGTTTCGTCAAAGCGTTTAGCTGCTTTGATCAAACCAAGGTTACCCTCATTGATCAAATCACCAAGCGTAAGGCCCTGGCTTTGGTATTGCTTAGCAACCGACACCACAAAACGCAGGTTGGTTTTGGTTAATCGTTCCAATGCCGCCTGGTCGCCCTCGCGGATCTTTTGGGCCAAAATAACCTCTTCCTGTGCTGTGATCAGGTCAACCTTTCCAATTTCATGTAAATATTTTTCCAGCGACTGTGACTCGCGATTGGTAATGGATTGGGTTATTTTTAGTTGTCTCATCTTGTAATAAAATAGTCAGCCCGGCAATGGCCAATAAAAATTGGCTCTGATTCCCGGGAGTGGAATAAGTAAATTAATAAGGACGCATTACCTTAGCGATAATCCGGCCACTCGAAATCGAAGCTATCAATGTTGAATTTATGCAGCTATTAAACTGCATGTAAGGGGAAACGGTAGTACTGCGTATTTTTTTGATGTGCAAAGATACGGAAATGATTGTCGTTTGTATGTAAAAAAATGTGGAAATTAAAAGTTTTTTCAGACTTTATTATTCCCACAGTTCCTGTTGCCTGGAATACAAACGGGTTCAGGTATAAATTATTACAGTAAGTGGGCATTTTAACGGTTTTTCGTAACCCTTTGTAGAAACTACCGGCGAAAATGGGTAGCCCCTAACGGGGCAAAGCAGCTTTTGATTGTAGTTCTACAAAGGTATTGCCCGTACCGGGCAAAAAAATAGCGATGAGTTTGAAGCTATGACGGTTGTTTGTAAATCAACAAAAGACAACGATGAGGTTATTTATTCTGATCATTTGCCTAAGTCTGGCTTTGTCAGTATGCAAAAAGCACGCAGCAGCAATTTTTATCGTTCCCCATAGGGGATACCCCTTTGTAGAAACAAAACACCAAAACAAAATTGCCCCGTTAGGGGCTACCCCCGGGTGCAATGGGTAACCCCTACGGGGTAAAGCGGCTTTGAAGGTAGTTCTACAAAGGTTTGCCCGTACCGGGCAAAAAAAATAGCGATGGGTTTGAAGCCCCGTTTATTCAAAATCTTGATCCATCGAAAAGCATAGTTATGAAACCATCCTTTTTAGAGCGACCGCCATCGGGGGGGGTACTTTCTTTTGAAATAAAGATGCGTGAAGAATTTTTATTTATAAAAGGCTAAAGAAAAATGAGTTAAGAGATAGAAACATTCTCAATCCCTAACAAGTCAATTCCTCTTTTAAATTCCATTTTCCCGAGTTTTATCGACTGGTTTATAAAAACCGACAATGATAAATAGCTTTGAGGGGTCAGCATTTTGAAATAGATTAAATGACCCTCATTGCTGCTATCAAAAAAGGTGACATAATTATCTACTCCCTGGGAAAGCATCGGGTTAGCACTTTGATAAAGCCTGTTACTCCGCTGCCCGTGGTAGTCGCTAAAATTAAAGTCCAAATTGCTTATTTCCGTTAATCCAAAAACTTTATTGTTAACACTTATTTTCGCGTTTCCAAATACAATTTTTCCCTTAAAAATGCCATTTAATGCCTCGTAAGTAAAAAAGGAAACAACTAAAAAATATAGCGTAATTAAAACTACACAACATAGCCATATCGATCTAAAGTCGCTGTGCGGCGGAAAAACGCTGTCAAATACCCAAAAGAAAAAGAGCGTTGTACTCCACATAATTACAACGATCCAATTTGGCGTTAAGCGAAACTTCTTTTCGGCAGGCTCAAATATTTCAAATGACGCATCAATTTCTGAATACTTTAAGATTTTTCTGTTCATAATCTATTATTATAAAAATAGCGACAGGTTTGAAACCCATCGCTATTTTAAATATAAAACATTAACAGGTTACAAATTGGCCTTCAGCCCATATTTGCCGCTGAATTTGCGGTACAGCTGCTTATGCAAGTTATCCAAACTGATGTTTCTTCCCTGTATAAACGCGGCATCCACATCAATAGTGATCATATCCAGGGCATCGCCTTTTGATATGAACAGGTTAGCGTCTTTACCAATTTCAAGTGTGCCGGTTGTTTTGTCGATACCTAAAATTTTGGCGTTGTTTTGGGTTATCATCGATACGGCCTGCTCCTTAGTCAATCCGTAACCTACAGCTTCCCCCGCTTCAAAAGGCAGGTTGCGCTGACGCCAGAAACCTATCCCGGTTAAACCGTATAAAACCCCTGCATCCTGCAGCATTTTCGGCAGCTTGTAAGGCAGGTACACATCATCTTCCTCGCGGTCGGGCAGGCGTTGTGTTTCCTTCAGGATAACGGGCACATTATTTTCACGCAGCACATCCGTAACCAGGTACGATTCGTTGCCACCCACAATTACGGCCGAAATACCCATGCGTTTCGCGAAAGCTACCGCCTGTACTATTTCCTTTGCGCCGTCGGCGTTTACAAACAGTTTTTTTGAACCATTAAACAGGCCCTTCATCGCCTCGAGGCGTAAATTGCTTACGCCGGGGTGCCCTATTTCGGCATAGCCTTTAGCTTCGGCAAATAGTTTTTCAATGGCGTCAATGGCTTTTTGCGCACGCTCGGCAGGTGTTTCCTGCGGAGTGCCCGGCGTTGGAATAGCCCGGCGCCTTGTGGCTACCCTTGCAACCGGCCAGGTCAAATGCAGCCCGATATCCGTTTTATAAGCAGCATCTTCCCAGTTCCAGGCATCAAGTTGTACCACAGACGATTGCCCAGAAAGGGTACCACCCGAAGGTGTGGGCTGGGCCAGTAAAATACCATTCGACCGCACCGTTGGTATCACCTTCGAATCGGTATTATAAGCAACGAGTGACCGTATATTTGGGTTCAGCTCGCCGGTTTCAATATCGTCAACTGTTCCGCGTGCACCTTCTTCCGTCTCGATGAGCCCGAGTGTGGTTATCGGGCAAATAAAGCCCGGGTAAATTTGCTGGCCTGTAGCATCAATTACATCGGCGCCGGTGGTATTTGGCGCCGAGCCTTCGCCTACGGCTGTTATTTTTCCATTATCAAAAGCAATGTAGCCGTTATTGATCACCCTGCCGTTGCCAACGTGTATCGTCCCACCGGTTATTACAACCGGGCGGGCTTGCGGTTTTGCCGGCGAAATATTCGCCTGGCCGTATGTGAGGACAGTGCTTAGCAGTAATCCTCCAAAAATTAAAAATATCTTTTTCATCTTTTAAAATCGTTTAAAGGTTACTGGTGTGCGCCGTTAGTGTTCGTTTGCACAGTGCCGTCATCGCCCATATTGTTGTCATCATCATCCGATTCCTCATCCACCCGCGGCCTGCGTGCGGCCGGTCTTTGGGTTACAGCGCCGCGGTTTTTAGCGGCTATCATTTTTTGTATGATCCGTGCCTCATCGGCTTTCATGGCCTTTTGGTTGGCTGCATCTTTATCGATATCCCAGTAAGGTATACCGTCGACAAATGTTTTTTCCGCAACAGCGTAAATCGAAAGCGGGTCGGCCGACCATAATACCACGTCGGCATCTTTGCCGGGTTTTATACTGCCTACGCGCTTATCCACATGCAGCATTTTTGCCGGGTTAAGTGTCACTAGTTTTAAGGCCTCTTCTTCACTCATGTGCCCGTATGCTACAGCTTTACCGGCCTCCTGGTTCAGGCGACGCGCCATTTCGGCGTCGTCCGAGTTAAAGGCCGTAACAACGCCAACATCATGCATCAGCGTGCCATTGTATGGGATAGCGTCGGAAACCTCCATCTTGTAGGCCCACCAGTCTGAAAAGGTTGAACCGGCAATACCATGAGCCTTCATTTTATCAGCTACTTTATAGCCTTCCAGTATATGGGTAAATGTGTTTACACGGAAACCCATCGAATCAGCCACGTGTATAAGCATGTTGATCTCCGACTGTACGTAAGAGTGGCAAGTGATAAAACGCTTGTTATCCAGTATCTCAACAATGGCATCCAGCTCAAGGTCGCGGCGAACGTTATTTCCTTTTACGGCACGTGCGGCTTTGTATTCTTTTGCGCGGGTAAACTCATCTACGTAAACCTGCTCAACACCCATCCGTGTTTGCGGGAAACGGGGGGCACCAGCAACCGGGTTATTATTGCTCCCCTTCACATTTTCGCCAAGCGCGAATTTGATGAAGCCGTCGGAGCCTTCGAACTTGAGCTCGTCAGGTAATACACCCCAGCGGTGCTTGATCAACTGTGTCTGGCCGCCTATCGGGTTGGCCGAGCCGTGCAGGATATGCGAAGTAGTAACCCCGCCGGCCAGCTGGCGGTAAAGCTCTATATCATCTGAATTTAAGATATCGGCTATACGTACTTCGGCTGTAACGGACTGTGTACCCTCGTTGATGCCGCCTGTGCCTGCAATATGTGAATGCTCGTCCACAATACCTGGCGATAAATGCTTGCCGGTGGCGTCGATCACCCGGGCATTTCCGGCTGCAAGATTTTTACCCACCGCTTTGATCTTTCCATTCTCGATCAATACATCGGTGTTCTTTAAGATACCGTCTTTTTCGTTGGTCCAAACAGTGGCGTTTTTAAACAACACCGTTTCGGGTTTCGGCAACTCGGTATAGCCATAAGCCATAAACGGATAAATTACCGGACCGTTGACGATGGTTTGCTTAGGCTGCTCACGCGCCGGGGTTATAGTGGCAGGGCCGGTATAAGTACCTGTCCATTTTATTTCGGAGCCATCAGGCAATACACCGTTTCCGCGGAAAGCAAGCGGAGCTGTTTTAGTGATATATCCCGTTAACCGGATATTGCCTGCAGGCTTGTTTTTAAGATCAAAGTAAATGCTTACCATATCGCCACTGCGGGTAATTGTACCCCGGGTGCGGGTGGTGTCGGCATCATTGCGTTCGATATTGACATCGTACGTACCGGGCGCACCGCTGATTTTCATGGTAAGGTTTCCTAACCCATCGCTTGCCAGCGTGTAGTTGCCGCGCAGGTCGGTTACGTCTTTTCTGCTCACTACGTATTGACGGCCTTCTATCCAGTTCTCGTAAATAACATTGTCCTTTTTAAACAGGTTATCCGAAGTGATGATGAAGTTAGCCATCTTCCCTTTGGTTAGCGTGCCCACTTTATCAGCAACACCCAGCATTTCGGCCGGGATAACTGTCAATGAGTTTAAGGCCTGGCGCTCGCTAAGCCCGTTATCCATTGCAATGCGCAGGTTTGTCCAGAAATCGGTTGGTTTCGCCAGTCCGTAAGATGTAAGCGCAAACCGGATACCCGCCTTTTCCATGGCTGCCGGATTGGTTGGTGCCAGTTCCCATGCTTTCAGTTGGGTATAGGTTACGTTGCGCGCATCAAGCGGGTCTTCCACATCAAACGGCTCGGAGAAAACCAACGGAATAATAAAGCTGCCGCCGGTTGCTTTCATGGCATTGATGCGGCGGTATTCGTCGCCATCTGTTTTAAAAATATATTGTTTGCCGAATTCACGGGCAATTTTGTTTGCGCGCAACACGCTCAGTTCGTCGGTCGCTTCAAAAATTTGTGGTACCGATTGCGTACGGTTGAACTCTTCGAGCGAAATGTTGTATTCGCTCTTTTGCGTTTTATACCATTGCGCGTCGTAATAGGTTTGGCGTATCAGCGCGATGCTGCCCATTAATGATGCCGGGTAGTTTGTGGCAGCTGTCCCTTTGCTGAATGAATAATGAGCCGCCGCTTCATCGTTCAGCATCACCTGGTTATCCCGCTCTTCACCCAACGACACAACTACCGACGTGCCGCGGGCAATACCGTCGTGTATTAGCGACTGCACTGCTCCGAAACCGTTTTTCTTAAACTCCTCGGCCTTAGCGGCATCCGAATGAAAGATCATTTTGGCTTTCATCTCGGGCCTGATGGATTCGTTCCATCCAAAAGCACCCGGTTTGGTAGAGGTATAAACCGGCACACGGCCAAAACCGCCAAACTGCTGCACTGCCTGGCGCGGTGCATCGGGCATACCATAAGTGGTATAGGCGTCTATCAGTCCGGGGTAAATGTATTTCCCTTTAAGGTCGACGGTTACATAGCCTTTCGGTATCTTAATATCCGGGCCAACCGCTTCAACCTGGCGGTCTTTGACCAATAAGGTACCGTTGGTAATTGTTTGGTCGGCGCTTACCACAATGGTGGCGTTGGTAAACGCGTACTGCCCCGGGCGGATATCCCAGGCCCCGTTAACCGGGAATGTTTCCTGGGCCATACTTAGCCGGGCAAGAAACAGCGCGAAGCAAAAGAGTAAAATTTTCTTCATGGTCAGTCAATAGTTTGTCTAAATATATTAAACATTCCAATAACCGTAACTTTTGGCCGGTTTTCATCATGGATTTGTTACAAAGGGTTGACTCACCCCGACATCGCTTCGCTTGTCGACCCTCTCTACCTTCGGTAAAGAGGGTGTTTAAAAGAAAAAACATCTCTCATCCCTACCCTCTTTCCGGTTTACCGGAGAGAGGGTGGTCGAGCGAAGCAAAGACCGGGTGAGTTATCTATACGCGCGATTATCAAATACTTAGTATTAAATAAAACCCCTATATTCACTTCTGAATATTCCTAAATATCACAACATGAAAAAAATATTTACCGCATCCTTACTGCTTGCCGGCATCGTGCTGTTGTGCAGCACTGAAACCGCCCGTGCCATCGACACCAAAGACACCCGCATGCTCTCGCAGCCGGCGGTGAGCGCAAATCATATTGCCTTCATTTACGCCGAGGACCTGTGGGTAGCCAACCTCGACGGCTCGCAGCCGAAACGACTCACTATTGACGAAGGCGTAGAATCAAACCCCATGTTTTCGCCCGACGGAAGTCTTATCGCATTCAGCGCGCAGTATGATGGCAATACCGACGTATATGTTATTCCTGTTGATGGCGGCATCCCTAAACGCCTCACCTGGCATCCGGCCAACGATATTGTAAAAGGGTTCACCCCCGACGGGCGGTCCGTTTTATTCACCTCAAACCGTGTGGCTTTTAATAACCGTTACTCACAATTATTCACGGTGCCTATAACCGGCGGGCAAGAACATCAGCTGGAAATCCCAAACGCGTACACCGCTACTTATTCGCCGGATGGCAGATGGATGGCTTATACGCCCATTGCCGATGCCTTCCGCCAGTGGAAAAACTACCGCGGCGGCTCGGCAGCTACTATATGGTTGTTTTCAATTGCTGATAAAAGCATTGTTAAGATTCCGCAGCCTGCCGGCGGATGCAACGATACCGGCCCGATGTGGATGGGCAATACCATTTATTTCCGTAGCGACCGTAACGGCGAATTCAACGTTTATAGCTATGATATAGACACCAAAGCTATTAAACAGCTGACTTCGTTCAGCGATTTCCCGGTTTTGAATGCTTCCAGCGGCAATGGCAAAGTGATATTTGAACAAGCCGGCTATCTTCATTTGCTCGACCCGGGTTCAACGTCAAAAAAACTTACCATCGGCATAGCCGCCGACCTGCTTGAGCTCCGTCCGCGTTTCGCGACAGGCAGCAAATACATCCGCAGCGGCGATATTTCGCCATCCGGTCAGCGTGCGGTGTTCGATTTCCGTGGCGATATTATCACCGTTCCTGCTCAAAAAGGCGATTATCATAACCTCACACTTACCACCGCCGCGCACGAAAAATATCCGTCGTGGTCGGCTGATGGCAAGTGGATAGCCTATTTTTCGGATGCCTCGGGCGAATACAAACTGCACATCAAATCGCAGGACGGCAAGGGCGAAGCAAAAAACTTTAAGCTCAACGGCACCGGCTTTTACGCCTTCCCCAAATGGTCGCCAAACGGGAAATATATTGAATACACCGACAATGGGCGCAACATGTATGTGCTTACCGTTGCCGATGGCAGCATCAAAAAGATCGCATCCGACGACCTGTATATCCCCGGCCCTTTCCGGGATATGTTTAACGATTGGTCGCCTGATTCAAAATGGATAGCCTATACGGTAATTACCGATACTTATTTTAAAAGGATATACTTCTATTCCGTAGAGCAGGAGAAGTCATTCGCGGTAACGGATGGGTTATCCGACGCCGACGAACCCCGCTTTAGCCGGGACGGCAAGTATTTATACTTCCTGGCCTCAACCGATGCGGGCCCGGTATTGAACTGGTTCGACCAGTCGAGCGACGACATGAAGCGCACCAACTCGATATACCTGCTTACCCTGCAAGCACAAACACCGTCGCCCTTGTTTAAGGAAAATGATGAGGAGTTTGTGAAGACCGACTCCGCTGCAAAACCAACTGCATCAACAGAGAAAAAAGCGCCTGCTCCGGTAGTTACCGGTTTTCATATCGATTGGGATGGCATCCAGAACCGGATCGTCGATCTGCCGTTAAAACCGGGCAGCTATTCGCAGCTTGGCGTTACCGCCGACGGCGATCTGTTGTATGTGGATGTTGACGCGACAGGCGCCGGGAAAATGCACCGGTACAGCTTTAAAAAGCGCGCCGATAACGAGGTAGTTGACATGAACGGCTACAACCTTTCGGCCAACGGCAAAAAGATGCTGTTCGTTGCGAATCAAAAATATTACATCAGCAATGCCGGTGAAAAACCTGAGCCCGGCAAAGGAATGCTTAATACCGACGCCTTACAGGTAAAAATTGAGCCCGCCGCCGAATGGCCCGAGATTTTCGACGAAGCCTGGCGCATCAACCGCGATTACTTTTACGACCCCGGCATGCACGGCGCCAACTGGAACGCGATGAAAAAAAAATATGCCGTGTTCCTCCCTGATTTAGCTTGCCGCGACGACCTGAACACCCTTATACAATGGATGTGCAGCGAGCTTTCGGTAGGACACCACCGCATAACCGATGCGGGCGACCACCTGCACCAGGCCGAAAGGGTGAACGGCGGTTTGCTTGGCGCAGACTACATGATCGCTAATAACCGTTATCGCATCAAAAAAATATACGGCGGTTTAAACTGGACACCAAACCTGCGTTCGCCGCTTACCGAGCCGGGCGTGATCGTACATACCAACGATTACCTGCTGGCGGTAAATGGTGTTGACCTCCCGGCTTCCGAAAACTTATATAAGCTGTTTGAAAATACCTCGGGAAAGATCACCGAGATCACTGTTGGGCCAAACCCGGGTTACGAGGGCTCGCGCGTGGTAAAGGTGGTGCCGGTTCCAAGTGAAGCAGCCCTGCGCAACCGCGACTGGGTGGAAAACAACCTGCGCAAAGTGACCGAAGCCACAAACGGCCAGGTGGCTTATGTATATGTACCCAATACCGCAGGCGAGGGCCACGACTACTTTAAACGGTATTTTTACCCGCAGGCCAACCGAAAGGCCATCATTGTCGACGAACGCTTTAACGCAGGAGGCCAGCTGGCTGATTATTATATCAACCTGCTGCAGGCCCCTTACCAGTCGTACTGGAATATGCGCTACGGCCACGATCTGAAAACCCCGCACGGATCGATACAGGGGCCAAAAGTGATGATCACCGACGAAACCGCCGGCTCGGGTGGCGATATGTTGCCATGGATGTTCAAGAAATTTAAGATGGGCACCCTGGTGGGCAAACGCACCTGGGGTGGCTTAGTTGGTATTTTGGGTTTCCCCGAATTTTTAGACGGCGGCGGCGTAACAGCGCCAAACGTCGGCATCTGGACCAAGGAGGGTTTCGTGGTAGAAAACGTTGGCGTTGCCCCGGACATTGAGGTGGAGCAAACCCCGGCAGATGTGATCAACGGAAAGGACCCGCAGCTTGAAAAAGCCATCGCCGTGGCCTTAGCCGAGCTCGCTAAAAATCCGCAGGAGGCGCCGGTACGGCCGGCTTACCCGGTGCGGGTGAGGCAGTAGTATTTTTGAAAATTTTTAAAATACAAATGGAATTTAATATAACACAACTTGACAAAGTATTATTAATACAAACTCTATATACACATTCAAGTCCAATAGGCTTGGGAAAAATCGAATACAATTTGAAAGATTTAGGGATGAGTTGGTTTCCGGTATCCCAATAAATGAATGCAAGGCTATATTAAAATCAGCGGAGCGAAGCGGGCCACATACCCACGTATTGGATTATCACAACGGTAAACCTATCAAGCTAAATTTCTTTCAAAGAAGCAATGGGCAAATAGTAACAAATACGTCTTCCTATGACGAAAGAAATGGGAAGTTTAGGTTTTTAGAAGCCTTATTGAATGTATTTGACCTGGATGAAATTCTAATAATTAAAAAAGGATATAGTTTTATTGTGCGTGAATATCTCGAAAACAGCGCTCCCAAAAGGCCAATAGATCAGTTGTTGGAGTTTATGAGTATGTTGAAACATACAATAAAAATTACAGATGAAACCGGTACATATTGGAAATTTGATCGCAATCAGGTTCACTATAAACCATCATTTATGTAAATGTTATAGTAAGCCTATTTCATATTATTAAAATTAGAATGAAGCTTGTGGAGGCCATATTCCGGCCTTGATTTGTTCAACTGTCTGCTGCTACAGCGGGGAAATAATTTTTGTATCATTTGACATAGAATGCCCCGCCCCGCTCCCGCAAGCGTCCCGCTTGTGGCAATAGACAGTTAATGAACAAAACAAGCCTGCCATGGCCTCCACAAGCGAGACGCTTGCGGGAGCCTCGGAGCCATACCCGGTGAGGGTGAGGCAGTAGTTTTTGGTTGACTCACCCCGACAGCGCTTCGCTTGTCGACCCTCTTCTCTACCTTCGGTAAAGAGGGTGGTACAAAACATTTCTCATCCCTACCCTCTTTCCGGCTTGCCGGAGAGAAGGTGATCCAGCGAAGCGCAGATCGGGTGAGTTAACTCTGCGCCATGCATTTGTGTTAACGCCGCTAATCCTTATTTTTGCCGCCTTAACAATTTTAAGTGGGAAAAGACAAATTAAAACGTTTCGCCGAGGTAGATACGTTCAGCAACGTTTTGCAGCTGGACGAAGGAAAGGCCTTTCAGGGGCAATGGAGCAAAAGCTTTTTTAAGAATGATAACCCGCTGGTGCTGGAGCTGGCCTGCGGCAAAGGCGAGTACGCGGTTAATTTAGCGCGGCTGTTCCCCAACAAAAACTTTATCGGGATCGATTACAAGGGTAACCGGATATGGCGTGGCGCCAAAACGGCTTTGGAAGACGGTGTGAACAACGTCGCATTCCTGCGCATACAGATAGAAACCATACTGGAGTACTTTGCGCCCGGCGAGGTGGACGAAATATGGATCACCTTCCCCGACCCGCAGCCGCAGATCAGCCGCGAGAAAAAGCGCCTCACCTCGCCGCGGTTCCTAGAGAAATACAAACAGGTTTTAAAACCCGGCGGTAACGTTAATCTTAAAACCGACAACGACGGCCTGCATGCCTACACCGCGGAAAAAATCGATGAGCTTGGCCTTAACCTGCACATCAAAACCGAGGATCTTTATCGTTCTGAATTTGCGGATGAGGTGCTTTCTGTGAAAACCTTTTACGAAAAAAAATATCTCAAAGACAATAAAAATATTAACTACCTTAAGTTCGCATTTGATCAACCATAATGGAGGATAATTTTTTCGACAGGGTATATGAAGTGGCCCGGCTGATACCGCCCGGCAGGGTAACCTCGTACGGCGCCATCGCCGCATACCTGGGCACCAAAGGGTCGTCGCGGATGGTGGGCTACGCCATGCAGGCCTGCGGCAAGGTGCAGCCGCCTGTCCCGGCCCACCGTGTGGTTAACCGGCAGGGGTTACTGACCGCCAAATTTCACTTCGGCGGCAACCTGATGGAGCAGCTATTGGAAAGCGAGGGCGTAAAAGTAATCGACGACCAGGTGCAGGATTTTAAAACCCATTTCTGGGACCCGGAAGTTGAGCTGGCCTTGTAAATGTGTGCTTAAACCTGCTCCGCCGTTTGTAATCCCCTATAATCAGTAAGCAAAAAGGTAACGAGTATCACTGCGCCAAAAACCGTGTAAAAATGCTTTGCATCCGGGTGATTATTTAAAAAGCAGTATGCCATAATAATTAAAAGCAGGCCCACTATAAATTCAATTAACCCGTGAACAGGCAACGGAATTATTTTTGCAACGCCGGCGCTGTAATTGGTTAAAAGCGTCAGCACTAAATGCACACCGCCAAGGGCATATGTAAAGAGTGCTACCCGCCCGGTAAAACCAAAAATCAATGGCGAAGCCAGCAAAAACACAACAACCAGGTAATCGATAATGCCGTGGACTTTGGGAGAAATAATTTTCATTGTTTAGGGTTTAAAGAGGTTAATACGCT